>Ga0255743_10000020_pt1 | contig 165256 bp, 150 predicted proteins | sample 101ome_19_FD_179950 | JGI IMG/M metagenome (GOLD analysis project Ga0255743, IMG submission 179950) | Coastal salt marsh microbial communities from the Groves Creek Marsh, Skidaway Island, Georgia - 101405AT metaG (version 2) | ecosystem: Environmental > Aquatic > Marine > Intertidal zone >... | reverse complement strand
CAGATCTGGGCCTAAGAGGGGTTTGGAGGGGCCTTTTGGTGGGGCTTGCGGCTATAGTGTATAGTGCGGCTACTAGGGGTTTTGGACTTGCGGTTAGCTCTACTATGCTACTACACTAAGAGAGCCTGCTAACCCTTTGAAAAGATTGAGAAAATTCAGGTTTTGGTCACACTATACAGTTTGGTGTACACTTGAGTTTGGATCATCACCCCACTCGTCGTGTTCTTTCCGTGTCGTTCAAAAAACCGTTTTTTGGTAAATTAGGGGTTGACTTCTCCTTGTGTTGGTCTTATACTGTAGAGACAATAACGCATTAGAGAGGGCAAAAATTATGCAATTCGTAGTTCACACACAACACATGGAAAACTATGGCGCTCACTGTGAGGACGGCCGGTTCAAGAGCGGGAACGCTTATTGGAAATTCAAGGGAGGCGATACCTACATTGTAAGTGGGGTAGAGCGGCTACAGGATGCTGTGGCATTTGTAGCGGCTATTGGGATGGAGAACAACATTTCGTTCAAGGAGTTCCCAAGCTCATATTCCACCTATGACGAGTGGATGGCCGAGCTGGCTGACGATAGCAAAGACTATCGGGAGTACCAGATCTCCAACGCTATTTCAGTCGACCCGAGGACTTATACCAAAAGGGGTTGACATTGCTGTGGGGCCGTGTTATAGTAAGGTATAGTTAGAAAGAGGTGCAAAAATGTGGAAGTTAATTTGGAAGGGCGAGGTCGTAGACAGTTTCGATAATCGGAACGAGGCCGAGGCCATGCAGACAGAATACAACCTAGCCTATGGTGGCGGGGTGCGTGTAGAGTTCGACGAGAGTTTCGACGACAACGACGGGCAACCCACCTGGGAGCAGGAGTGGGAAGACTTTGGAGAGGTTTACTCAGACGAGTACTAGATAGACTTGCCCTCAGAGAGAGGCGGCCCTAGGGGTCGTCTTTCTTTTTGGTTCTGGTTTGAAAAAATGGTCAGAGCTCCGTGCCCTCCCGTTTGCGGCTCTTCGGTTCCCTCGGACCTACTGCCCCCATCCTCAATTATAATATAGCAAGCTAAGGGTCATTTGTCAACCCCATTTGTGAAAAAAGTTTCCTTTGTTTTCAATGACTTATAAAATAAATTTTTTTGCTAAGTCATTGTTTTTAAACAAAACTTTTCTCTTGCATTATGCTTTTGTATGTGCTACAAATAGTTAACATTAACAAACAAGCAAAGCGAGGGCAATATGCTTACACTTAAAAAACTATACACTGAAAATGAGCGTGACGCGGAACTGCAGGAAACTGTAACTAATACAATGTATGATGTGCAAGGAACTGTAAAACTTGCTATGGACAGCATATGGGATTACACAGGAAAGGATACTGTGCGTGTGGACAGCATACAGGTAAGACATACTGTGTATGAAGACGATATGAGCGACAGTGTTATGGTGAACGTTGTGCATGATGCTACATGGGACATTTACACGGACAGTGGATTTGAACGTGCTATTAGTACAGCATTAGGTATGGACGTAACTTTTACTGAGCAAGGCATGCAAGACGATGGCTATGCAAGCATGGAGGTGTAATTTAAAAAAATGCTTGACACTGTAGCGCAACTGTGCTACAGTGTTTTTATACAACACGCATATGGAGGGCTTATATATGCAGACAGAATTAAACACAAAACAAGCACGTAAATTGGTTGCAGATATGATTGCACAAAAGGACACAGGTGTATGGCGCACTTGGACAAACGGTGTGCAAAAAGATTTAGAGGATGTAAAGGACAGACGCAACTTGTGCTTTGGAATAATAGGAGACAAGTTTACACAAGCAGAATGCAATTGGTTACGTTTTGCAACTGGCTGTGACAAAGTACACTTTACAGACAACGGACGCTATTTGCGTTTGTTAGGAGTAAAATTTGAAAATTAATTAAAAAAACACTTGACACTGTAGCGCATAGGTGCTACAGTGTTTTTATATTACACAGCATAGAGAGGGCACTTATGCAAAATGTTTTCGTTTTACAATTACAGGGCACAGGCGACAGTGAAACTGCTTGGGAAAATTTTGGCGTGTTTGCTACACAACAGGATTTAGAAAAACGCTTGCGAGAAATTAACAACGACTATTTGGATACAGACTTACAGTTTTTTAGACTGTTTGACAATGCACGTATGCAAGTTTGGGAATTAGTAGACGAAAATTAAAAAAAATAAAAAAAAGTGCATTTAGGGGTTGACAACAGCAACTAAATGCACTATATTAATTGTATAAACAAAGCAAAGAGGGCTTAGAGATGATTAGAGTTTTTAACAGCGCATACCGTAACACAGACGAGCGTTTGATTCCGTTGAGCGAAGTAAACATCCACACGCAAAAGATTTGTGAATTTACAGGCGCTCCTTACATTATTTTTGAGCACACAGACTTTCCATTAGGTGCGTTGACTGCTACGTTTGACGGCACATATTGGCAAGCTGACATGAACTAAGGGGTTGACACACAGTCAATCCTATGCTACAGTAAGAGCATAAATTAACAAAGAGAGGGCAACATGGCTACAAGAAGCACAATCGCAATGAAGACTCCCGAAGGCAAGATCAGAGCAATCTACTGCCATTGGGATGGTTATCCAGCACACAACGGAGAGATGCTCCGTAGGTACTACACTGATCCAGCTAAGAGCAAACAGCTGATCGACCTAGGTGATATATCAAGCCTACGACCAGAGATCGGAGAGAAGCATCCGTTCGATCGTAACTATGACGAACCAGAGATGGATGCAATGTACGAAGACTGGACTACAGCATACCACCGAGACCGTGGCGAAGAGTGGGCACGAGTTGCTCCTTGCACGTTCGACAACATCCCGGACTGGGTCAGCAACTTCGATATGGGTGTAGAATACTACTACCTATGGGGAGGCGATCAGTGGTTGGTCAATGCATACGAAGAAAAGGATGCATCAGGCTTTCCTATATTTGACCTAGTGTCCACAAAGATCACACCAGACCAGCTCAAGGAAATGGGTTGGGAGCCCGAATCAGTCGCATAAAATAAGAGGAAAAAAGGGGTTGACAACAGCCCCTTTTGATCTTATAGTAGTATTATAAATTAACAAACGAGGGCAGAATGAAAACGATAACAACATATATAGGTTACTTCTTAATTATGGCAGGCATTATCTTTATGGCAGGTGCTGGTGGAGACTGTGACGGCAAGTGTGGTCCAGGCAACTCTATTGGTGACATGCTGTTTTATGCTGGCATGGGCTTGACTATGTTCCTAACAGGTGCATTGATTGCTCTAAAAAATAATTAAAAAAGAGGTTGACTTTAGGATCGTTAGACCTTATAGTTAGTATATAAGTTAAACAAACACGCTGGAGGGCGAACATGACAACAACTAAGACATACAGTGTAGCAGGTACAAGCACTCTAAATGGTATCACAAAAATCAGATTTGCAAACGACTTCGTGAGCAGACTGAAAATCCTTTTCAAGAACGGCCACGAGAATGTGGAGTTGATTGAGATGGGTGGTGAGTTCACCAAGTCAGAAGTATGCCAGATCTTAATGGCACACCCCAAGTTTCAATCAGAAGAGCAACAAGCGGCCATTTATGAATACGCCGTAAGAAATGCTCCTGCAATCAAATCAGAGTTAGAAGCTAAGATGCAAGAGGAGACAGTCGAAGCATAAGACACACCTCGGGCGGGGAGCGTAGGCTCCCCCAGGTATGGGAAGTAGGTGGGGTCCCAACCATTCTTTTATTACAATCAGATAGGAACAGTTTTAGAGATCTCTGCGTAGCTCAGCTGGATAGAGCAACGGACTTCTAATCCGTAGGTCGAGGGTTCGAATCCTTCCGCAGAGGCCAAAGCCCGTATGGTGGAATAGGTAGACACAAGGGACTTAAAATCCCTCGCTATGTGCGTCCCAGTTCGAGTCTGGGTGCGGGCACCAACAAATAAGTAACCAAAAGGGGTTGACCATTGCACCGTTTGGTGTTATAGTAAAAACATAATAACACACAGAGAGGCGAGTATGTTAAAAGCAATTGGGGCAATCACAGTAGTAGGAGTAGGTCTTTACACAGGTCTTATTCAAATGGCAATAGCATTTGCGGGCGTATGCCTAATTTGGATAGGTTCGATGTTGACATTAGTTAACTAAGATGCTACAGTATAATATATAAACAAAACGCGAGGGCAATATGACAAACATTAGAATCAAAGAGGGTACTTACAAAATTAGAGGCAAAGACGTTGATCTAGCCGGTATGGTATTTCCACTAGTAGAAGACTTCAAGATCGGAGCGGCAGGCGGTTACGTAACTGTCGATGGTAAGGCTATTGCAGGCTTTCCAGATCGTAACATCAAGATCAGAGTAACAGATGCAAGCTGTTACGAAAGCGCAGGCAACTCAAAGATCACACAGCGAGAAGAAACAGATGAAGAGACTGTTGATCGTTTGCGTGAACGTTTCGCTATGCTAGAAGACATGACACGAGCATGTAAGAAAGGCGATGTACGTGCAATGATCGTATCAGGACCTCCAGGTGTTGGTAAAAGTTTCGGCGTAGAGAAAGTGCTGGGCAAGCACGAACTACTCGCAGACATTGCAGGCGACAGTAGCTTTAAAAAGTATGAAGTGGTCAAGGGTGCGATGAGTGCTATCGGCCTCTACTGTAAACTGTTCAAGTACGCAGACAAAGACAATGTAATTGTGTTTGACGACTGTGACTCAGTACTACAGGACGAGCTTAGCCTTAACATCCTAAAAGCCGCACTGGATTCAAAGAAGACTAGACGTATACATTGGAACACAGATTCATTCAAGTTGCGTAATGAAGGCGTGCCGGACAGCTTCGAGTTCAAAGGTTCAGCGATCTTTATTACCAACATCAAGTTCGACAACGTTAAATCTAAGAAGATGAGAGACCATTTAGAAGCACTTGAATCACGTTGTCACTATGTAGATCTTACTATCGACACAGAGCGAGAGAAGATGCTACGTATCAAGCAGATCGTGGGTGACGGTATGCTTAGTGAATATGCATTCTCAGATGAAGTACATGAGGACATTATAGACTTCATCGATATTAATAAGAAGCGACTGAGAGAACTGAGCTTACGTACAGTGCTCAAGGTAGCTGACTTAGCCAAAGCATTTCCCAGCAACTGGGAAGCAATGGCAGAGAATACAGTGATGAGAAGGTAGCCCTCAACCTGATCACTGTACATACCGAAGAGCTACTAGCCCTCACGCTCTACGGTATAGAACCCGGGGATTGAGCACTCGCCCTCACTACGCTCTCCCCGGGTTCATCTTACGTAAACTTTTGGTAAATTAGGGGTTGACCTACAAGACCTTTGACCTTATAGTAAGAGTATAAACAGAAAGAGGGCACTATGAAAGTTAAAGTTTTCCACACAGCATTCGAAGACAAACCGGTACACATCGCAACAGTTGATGCGCCACACGCAGTACACACTGAAGCCTGCGAGTATGCATACCGTTGGACACAGAACATTATGGACAGCTGGAGCCACCCCGAAGGAGTACAAGACAAGAACCCACACGTAGAGGTTGTAGTTCCTGTAGAGAAGTACGGACACAGATCAAGTGCAATGGGTGATTACTTTGAAGCGGATGGTGCACTCTACAAGTGTGCGGCAGTGGGCTTTAAAGCCGCAGAAAAGATAGAGTGTGGTCAACCATTTTAGGTTGACTTACACAGCAACTGATCATATAGTAGTAGTATAAACAAACGCAAACGCTGGAGGGCATAATGCAAAACATTACACAAATACACACAGAAGCAACACAGTCAGCTAAGAACGCTGTTGGTACATTCTTAACAGACTGGACTGCTAAGACAGGTGGCAACGAATACGGTGAGCCAATGTACTGTGGCTTTGCTTGGGTAGACGTAGCAGTAGAACGTACTAACTCTAAAGAAGCTAAGGCACTTGAGAGTGTAGGCTTCCGTAAGAGCTACCGTGCAAAGACTATGACACTGTGGGATCCTGCAAAGCACAACGGACAGAGCATGGACTGCAAAGAAGTAGGAGCGCAGGCCTATGCTGAAGTGCTACGCAAGTATGGCTTCAAGGCCTACATGGGAAGCAGAGCAGACTAACAGAACTCGAGTAGACACAGTTAGTGTTGGAACGGAGCAGGGAGACTTGCTCCGTTTTTTTTTTCGAAGACCATCGGGGAGAAAATAAAAAAAATTTTTTTCGAGACCGGGGGGTTATATTACAGCAAAATCAAACACTTAGCTACAGCCCTTAAGCCTAAAAAAAATGGGGTGATGCAGAATCACCACCTAGGTTCTATAAGTACTCCACCATAATTTTTTGCGCGACCAATTTTTTTGGGTCAAGAACCCATTTCGGGTAAGTATACATATGCAACAGAATCTAATCATCATACTAGCTGTACTTGCACTTGTAGTCACTGTAATCTATACAAACTGTTCACAGTGTGAGTTTTATTCACCTCCTCTACAATAAACTCCTCATGCTACAACTAGACACAACATACAAACTCAAACTAGTGTTCGAATCGGGCACTGCTCAAGAGTTCAAAGAGTGTATAACACATGCCAAAGGTATAGAGCTATTCATACGCAACATACACACTACGCAGTCAAGTGCTAGTGTACTAGAATTCGAATCAGAAAGAGATCGGTCATATGCTATACTACTGCTTAGTGACGATCCGTTGTACACTGTTAGAGTTCTAGACTAACCCCTCTACTAGTGTGTGTACAGTAACGGAGTTTGCTGTACTGTGTACTAGCTATCACTGCAAATAAGACTCATCTTTTTACAAAACACTATTTACGGTGTATTGCGTCAAGGCGGAATAGTGTTTAAATGTAGGTTAGTTCCAAACAGGATTTAATGGGTGTTCTAGTACAGTTGTACTTCAGAAATCTCACTACCGCTATTTTCTGCGAAAACGCTTCGCGCTTGTGTGCTTACCGCTTCGCGGCTTTTTGGGCGCAGGACCACTTCGTGGCTTGGGGCTTGTGCTTCCTCGGTATATACTGTATGAAGAACATAGTGTTTCCCAACAACGGCTTTGTACAGACTAGTGTACCAGAGAGTAGCATAGAAAATCTCACTCGTGAGATTGACACTGTAGACTATGCTACCAGTCCCACTATAGATCATTCACATGTGGGAGTTGTTAGTAGAGAATATCGCATAGTAACACCGTCAGCTCGCAACGAAGTTGTACAACTGCTTATGCCCTGTGTAGACACCTACTGTGAATCAAATCACATCTCAGTAGAAGATCGTCAGCTTACTCTTGCAGACACTTGGGTAAACTTTCAAAGTCGTGGAGAATATATGATTCCACACACTCACAGAGGCGTATTTTCATTTGCACTGTGGATACGTGTACCTTTTACACAAGCAGAAGAACAAGCGTGGAGAGAAACAAACGGCAAACCCAGTGGTGCGCTACACTCATTTGCATTCCACTACACAGACAGTTTGGGAAGGATAACACCCTATGAACTAGCTGTGGATCGATCATGGGAACGTACTATGATAGTATTCCCCTGTGAAATGACACACAGTGTCACACCTTTTTATTCAACTGACGATGTTAGGATAGTAGTTTCAGGAAATGTAGACTACGTTAGGTAAGCCATATGCGTATGGTTCTAGGTGAGTCACTGGTCTGTACATATGCTGTAGGCACAGAGGCATAGCGTGGACGTTGACTTAGAAACCATTCATACAGTTGTCTAGGGCTTGCATCGCCACTCACATAGTTGTATACTGTGTATTCGTCTGCACGTTCTGTTCGTATAGTATAGCTCATAGTGTATTTATAAATTTGTGTCTACATTGGTATTGGGAAACTGCCGTGTGGTGCCTGGCCAAACAACTCTTACATAACCTCGAGTACCTGCGGCCGCTGTTCCTGTAGCACTGTAGTATGCGATCATACGTCCTGGTCCGCCTGCACCTCCGTAGCTTGCACCGCTCTTTACACTACCAGCTGTACCGCTACCAGGATTGTTGTTGATCCATTGACCGCCTGAGCCACTGGTTCCTTCACCCATTGATCCAACACTTCCGCCGTATCCACCACTTTGGCTAAACGCTCCTGTGTATGTGTAGCGGTCTGAACTTCCACCTCCACCACCGCCACCTTGGCCTGTGGCACCTATGTTGGGTCCACCATTGCCGCCATTACCTGAGTATCCGCCAGCACCTCCGCCTCCACAACCGTCCCATCCTGAGCTTGAGTTGTAGCCTGTGCCGCCTCTACCGCCACCGTCACCTGAGTAGTTGCCACCTTGTGCGTTGCCGTTTTTGCCGCCTTCACCACCGTAGCCTGCCACCACAGCCGTGCTTGAAAAATAACTTGCCTCTCCACTGCCACCATTGCTTCTACCACTCTGCTGTGTCTGAGTAGTACCACCTGCGCCACCAGCACCTACATACACGGTAATTGTTGATCCTGGTGTAACTGAAATGTTGTTCCTATAGCCTAGTCCACCACCAGCACCACCTGATCCGCCTACTTCTGATCCACCTGATGTTCCACGGCCACACTGACCGCCTCCACCACCACCTACACAAACAACACTCACACTGGTAATGCCTGCGGGTACTGTCCATGTGTTAACTCCAGTTGTTGTAAACAGTTCTTGACCTGCTGTTGTAGTGCTAGTATCTAGTACAGTAATGTCTAGTGTAGCACCTCCGTTATCTAGTGCAACAGTCATTGTTTCTGTGCCTTCTGTAACAAGATCGGAAGCTAGAGTAAACGCTTGACTTGCTGTGCCTCCATTAATAGTAAACACTCCTGTGAGACTGCCTGATGAAAGATCAGCACTGTCGATTCCTGTACATGTATATGCTACATCTGTTCCATTGGGTACATTTGTTGAAGTTAGTGTAACAGTAACAGTACTACCTTCGCTTACGCTTGAAATATTGCTTGACAGTAGATAGGTAGGTGATTGACTGGTATCGAATATACTAACAGCAATGCTGTTACCTGTGTCGTCTAGTGTAAGTGTAAAAGTTTCTGTTGCCATCGTTGTTCCTTAGCTTTTGATTGCTAGACTTCCTTTTGAATCTACTGTTACAGTGCCGCCTCCTAGACCAGGTACTGGAAAGTCTGCTCCTCCCCAATAGATGTTTACTGCACCCTGTCCACCGTCACCTGTGCCACCGCCAGAGGTTTTACCACCTCCACCGCCGCCACCATATGCGCCTCCGTGTGCGCCACTTGCATTAGAACCACCTGAGCCTCCTCGTCCACTTTGCTTGGGTGGGTTGTTGCCTTGGCCCTCTATGCCTACACCTCCGCCCCCTGAACCATTTGAGCTTTGTCCAAATGCACCATTACCACCTGTAGCTGAACCGCCTGTGATTACATTTGTTGTTCCTGGTTCATTGTATATACTAAATCCACCTGGCCTTCCGTTGCCTCCGTTTTGTGCATACCCTGCCGCACCTCCGCCACCTGGTCCGCCATTTTGACTGCCGCCTTTGTTAGCACCTGATCCTCCTAGATAGGTTACATCACCTACGTTGGATTCTGACACACTGCTTCCAGCTGAACCGCCTCTAGCACACAATAAAAAAGTTGTGCCTCTTTGAATATAACTGCTTCCGCCTGGAGTAGCTTGGTTGCCTGGTCCACTAAATCTTCCCGCTGTATAGCTATGGCCTTGGCCTTCTGCTCCTACAACAACTGTAAGTTCTTCTCCAGGAGTTACACTAAGGCTGTTTACATAACTTAGATCGCCACCATTACCTGAACGTGCTGACTGAAGATAGTTAGCATCAACATCCCAGTGTCCGAATCCACCTCCACCACCTCCGATGGCTACTGCACTTATTTCTGTTATGCCAGAAGGTACTGTCCATGTATGGGTACCCACGTCACTAAATATTTGATTGCCTTCCGGTGGGTCTTGGCTAGTGTCAACAACTGTTACATTGACACTATTTCCTTGGTCGTCTAGGGTTAGGGTAAAGGTTTCATTTGCCATACTACTATTTATAGCAGATTATTTCAAGATGCTTGTCGCCTGCTTTGCGTAGACTATGTGCATTTTTATAACCAATTTCGTGTACAAGGTCAATCAATTGACTGGCATTGTATCCGCTTTTGTGTACGTCCCATAGTTCTGACTCGCCTTCTCTTTGCCAACCCCAAAAGCCTGCTCTTGCATGTGCAAGGTTGTCTTGTTGTTGCCATTGACGTATATGGAATTCCATATTGGGCAAACAAATTTGTTGTTCACCTCCGGGCTTTAGTATGTGTAGGCATGCACGTAACCATAGTTCACCTTGTGCAAACGTAAGATGTTCAAGAAAGTGTCTACTCCATATGTGGCTTACTGTGTTTGCAGAAACGTGATGATCTATTTCCCATGCAGGACAAACATAATCTATTCCGGGTAAGTTTCTTATGTCACAAGTTTTGTAGCCTGGACGTGTTGGTCGTTCTCCACATCCAAACTCTAGTTGCATGGCTTACGCCTGTTTGCAATACATGATAATGTCTTCAGGTGTAACGTCATCTGAGTCATAGTTGTTAGGTACACCTGACACAGCTGGATCAATTTGATCACTTGTGCTTTTGAATCTAAACATTGCTACTTCACCTGCCCAACCCTGGAATGCACTACTACCTGGTAGCTGTACTTGTCCAAATGGTGGACGTCCTAGTGTGATACCTTCGTAATCACCTGCTGTGATTCCTGGGCTGTTTTGATTAGTTACCCAAGCTCCAGCAGTATAATCCCATACTCTTATAGGCCAGTTAGTACCATCAAAGTAGTGTTTGATGTACAACCAATTGCCTGGTGTTATTGAAACGTTCTGGCTTGCGTAACTCCAGTTACCTGTTCCGTCAGTGTTGTCACCATATCCGTTTTGAATAATGTTTGTGCCGCCGCTGTTTTGCTGAAACTTGGTCATCCATGCTAGTTGTCTTGACGTTACTGCACCAGTTAGGGCACCTACACTCATAAACAAACTTTGTGATTCTTGCGGTGTAAAGATTGATGCATTTGGTCTAATAATTGCTTCCCAACTCCAGTCACCTGTTAGATAACTGTCAAAGGCTTTTTCAATTACAGCTTGTGCTGATCCGTCAAATGACAGTGCAGGATCTGATGTGTTATATTGATTTGCAAGAACACTTACACCATCTGGTAATATTAGTCCACCTGATACTGCTTCAACCATTGGTCCGTTTGGTGGAATACTAGTAACTGATATAGGATCACCTGATGCAATGCCCCAAGCTACTGCACTTACATTATCTGTGTCTGCTTCTACTGTAAGATACTGACCGCTTTTAATAGCAATACCTGTACGTTCAAGAACACCATTACGTTCTAGTGTTAGGTCTTTATCAATATAGTCTAGTAGGCTTATATTGTTTACTGTAGTAGTAATAGCTATAGAAACTCTTACACTGCTGTTGTTACGATTACATAGACTAACACTGCAAGCAGTAAAACGATCTGTATTTCCTTGTGCTAAACTTTGAGGTGTATTAGCAGTAAGATCGTATGCTCCTAATCTTCCTGAACTCATCAAATGTCTCCTTTTGTTTATTTATCTTAGTAGTTTTGGTGACAGTTGATCTTTAAGCAACGCCTCTGTACTAACACTTAATAAATTTTGCCGCCATGGTAATGAATTTAATTCTATATCTTGTTGATCAGCAAGTGCAAGAGCAAATACTTGATGATTGTCTTTACACATATGATTTACTCTTTGATCAGGAACATCTCTTTCATACCATTCGTCCATATGTTTTTGGCTTTTGAATTCTAAACTACACACACTATCAAATAAAGATCCTTTTATATTTCTTGCACCTTTCGGTTGTATGTCTGTAGCATTTGGGAAACCTTGTATGATTATCATTTCAATTCCTTGTTGTTGGAATAGTTCTGCATAATGATTTAACCAAGCAGTATTTGCATCATATAAAAAACTATCTTGATATCCGCTTTGGATATGTTTGTAGTAGAGCTCAATTGCATGTATTTGTTCTTTGTTTATCCCAAAGTGATTAGGATCAAGATGTGTCATATTTTGATAGTTAGATACATTAGGATGATCCCACAAGAACCAATGACGTATACAATGTGTAGTTACAACAATAATACTGTCGCCAGGTTGAAACACTTTGTTGTGATAGTGTTCAAAAACTTGCATAGATATCCAACTATTGGCAACTCCGTAATCGGCTAAGGTTTTATATTCCTTGCCTTTTAGTTTTGCATACTGTTTGAACCACTGCCATTCCTGTCCGTGATCTACTGCATAGCTGTCGCCAAATACCCATACTGTGTTCATGTATAATCCTTTATATACAGTAATTAACTAAAATTATATACATCTACATAGTAATCTGACTCATTAAAAAACGAACCTTTGATACGCATTTCCATACGATGTTTACTTCTTAGAACATACATTCTTGCTTGTTCCGGGTCTACAATATTTGTAAGTTCCATCATTGTGCTAGATTTATTAAACACACAACTTTGTTTATCATACGTAGGTTTATGATCGTGATCAACAGCAAACATTACAAGACGTATATCTAAACTTTGTTTGTTTCTCCAAAACACTGTAACGTAGTATTCATCGTTTACAAATACCTTTTCCATCCAAGGTTCTACTACACCCTGCCATAGGTTGAGACTATCGTGTTCTAAAAAACTTTCATCTATTCTTGCACTTGCACTAAGGGTTTGTTTTACACTTGCTTCTCCGCTAGTAGCTGTCCACTTGCCGCCAAGTCCTTTAACATCAAACTTTTTATTTCCCATGCGTACATCTTCTGGGTTGTTTCCGTGTCCTACCCATTCACCACCATTCCATTCAGTAGCATCAGCAAGAGCATATTCCCATGCTTCTTTAGCAATCTGGAACGGGCGTCCTTTAGCTAGGTCTCTTCTACAAGGACCTATTCTTCTTTCAAGTTCTGATCCGAGATTTGTAATAGTTTGTTCTCCTACTACACTAATAATTTCTGTTTTATTCAAAGGTCTTAACGAGTACATCTTTCTCTCCATGATGTAAATGTATGCAGTTCTGCATCAGTTGATTCTATATAGTCTGAATTGTTTTGGTGTTTAACACGACCACTGCCTACTACAATGTCGCCGTCTCTGTAACCAAAAGGTTTTTGTACAGTTATATCTATGTATTCACCGTACCCTATTCCAAGAGTAATAAAAGTAACCCAGCGTCCGTTACGTCCACGAAACACTCTACCATTTGCTATTACTCCTGCAAATTCTACTCTGTCTAACCATTGCTGGCGTACACCCATACCTTTAGGAAATCCATGTTGCCACCATCCTGGTTTAGTTTCAAGACCACGACGATGTGCTTCACACTGATACACCCAACCTTTGTATGAGCCTTGACAGTGTTTTAGGTTTGCTCTCCAGAACGCTTCCGGGTTGTGCGCCTTTTGGTATGCGAGTGCCCAGATGAGTCTTCCGAGGTTGACTGCATGAGCTCTACAAAGGCCGAAACCTGATAGTTCTTGAAGCGCCGCCATAGCTTCTTGCTTACGCGGATTATTGCCGAGCCTTTCAACAAATTCCAAAATCTTTTCATCATTCTTTTTTGCAAATGCCCTCCTATACATATCGGCTTCATACATATCTACACCGATGATACTACTTATAATATCTATAGCATCATCTTCAAATACAATGCTATCTTGTACAGTTTCTTTTGACCAGTCTTGAAACATAGCGGCTTTTTGTCTACCACTCATTGCTACAGGGCGTATCATAGCTGTAGCAAATACACAGTCCTCCATGCTTGTAGGTTGTATTGCTCTAAACAATCTACGCATAGCAGGGCTTTCTCCTTGGGTTACACCCAGTACATCCCCTCTTGCTAATAAGGCGCTTGTACGGGCGTCTGTGCGCGGATAAGACGCCAATTCTGTATGCGGATCGATCTCTAATAGTTGCGACAATCCGCGGTTTGCTAGTATGTCAACTTTTAAGTGTTCTAAGTCTTCTACTTCATATTTGTCTAATAGTATTTGGTTATCTTGTGATATAAGTGATTTAGGTAATTGCCTAGTGAACATTACGATGCCTCCACAGTGTTTTGATATTGCTCTTTTCTTTCCTAGTAACTTTCTTTCTATGCGTTTTGCTTCTTTAGAATCAACGCCAACACTTTCATATGTAAAGTTACGTGGAAGATTACCTGTGGCACCTAAGCGTTTAGCCGCTTCGCGTCTAGCTGACTTTTCTTTATAAGTGACGTAGTTACTGAGTCGTGCAGTTTTGCCTGGCCATTTGCGGAATATCCTTTCCATGACTTCCGTCTGTCGATGATGTTCAAAGTCTATATCTACATCTGGCAGGTCGTCCCTCATAGGGTTCATGAACCGTGCCACAGGTATGTTCCACTTGATAGGGTCTACATCTGTAATACCCAACAAGTAGCATACTAGGCTAGAACCTGCTGACCCACGTGTCATGTGTGTAAGGTCAGTAGTTAAGTCTATGATGTCGCAGATTTGTAGGAAGTAATCAGTGAATCGCTGATTGAGAATGAGCTCAAATTCTTCAGCTAAACGATTTTGATAGTCGGGTCCGGGTGGGACAGGCCTTTTGAATCGATCTAATAGCCTCTGTATGTTTTCTAAATCCGTTGCCATTGTTAGCCTCTTTGTGTTTTCTAAATGCCTAGTCGTTGTTTCCAACGCAAGATATTTATTTGTGTAACAATCACTTGGTTTAAATCTGGCTTGTCTTTGGTACTGGTTTAATGTGAGGGAACTTGATTGGAAACAGTGTAGCATATTTAGAATTGTCTGTATCTACGTAAATGTCACATCTACAAAAATGGTCTATTTGTGATTGGCTATGTATTAAAGCCCAATGCCAATTACGTATTTCAACTTCCTTATATAGTTCTTCACCAACTTCTCTACGGACCCAAAGTTTTTCAACACGTTGTCCTTTATGTGTCCATTTGTATTCTGTCTGACCTATAAAATATCTCAAAGCTCATACTCAAAGTTTTGACACTTATCGTACTTTGCTAAAAACTTTGCACCATTGCGAATATGAAAACGTTCAGCCATTTCTGTAAGAGGACTTAGTGTTACTAGTCTATCACAATGTTCATCTATAGCACTATCTCTTAGTGCATTAATAATTTCTCTACCTGCACCTTTTGTGTAACTCCATACTGTGTATGCAACTAATACCCTGCCATGTGGGTTAGCAAATTCAAACATATCATCTTCTGTTGTAGGCACTTGATCACATAATGCAGTACAAACAATAGCGGCAATTTCGTTATCTTTTTCTAATACTACAATATTCCTACCATTACCAAATCTTTTGTCATATGGTATATGTGGTCTAACTGGATCTTGTTGAATTAAATCTTTTTCATTTACTTTTAACGATCTTAACACTATTCACTCCCTAGATTATTTAAGAACTGTTTTAATTTTGTACTGTCTGCTTCTGCACGTACTTTGCCTATAGTATCTCCTTGACTGGGATCTGCTTCTGTGTTTTCTTCTAAAGGCATATTTGTTCCGCGTTTGATTTGATCAAACACTGTACTTGATCTTTTCTTAAATTCTTGATAGTCTTCGTCCTCCGCTAAGTCACGTATACGTAAACTATCAACATCAAATTCTAAATCAATTTTTTGTCCTACACCAGAACTACTACGTGTTTTCATCAACTGTATTTGATAGCGTCCACGTTCACGCATTGCTCTACTTGTAAAAATACCAATTAAGTTATCTGCTGTATTGATCTTTGAAATACCACCACTGATATGACTGTGATCGAATTCAATTTCTTCTACACTAGATCTGTTCAACTGTGATGCTGTAACAAACAAACAGTTTAGTTCCATAGCCAAGTTACGTAGTTCTTCACTTACATATTTGTCTTTAACAAATAAATTCTCTGCACTAATCTTTGCGGCAATAGGATGCATTAAATCTAAATAGTCTACAAGTAACACATCTACTTTTTTACCTGTTTTGATTTCATATTCTTTTAGATAGCTTCTAATATCGTTAGCGTTCTTACCAGTTGGCATATACTTAACTTGAAACGCTCCTGACTTCTTGCCAATCATTTTAACTTTCATTTCAACATCATCAATACTTTTGAAAATGTCTCTGCTAGGAATATCAGTAGTCATACTATCTATACGCATACTAACTAAGTTTTCTGAAAGTTCAAAAGTCAAATACAATACGTTAAGGCCTGCTAGTGCCCAGTTCACTCCCATGTTTGCTAAGAACAAACTCTTACCACTACCTGAACCTCCTGCAAAAATATTCAGTTCGCCTCTATTAAACCCACCAAACAGTTTCTTATCTAAACTCTTCCATCCTGTACTTACTTGTCCGTTTTTGTCTTTGATCGCTTCCAAACGTGCTTTAGGATCTGCCCAATAGTCAGTACCAAGATCTTTTTGCAAACCAATTTGCACAGCCTTCTTAACCAAATCTTCAACTGGACCGTAATCACCTTTTTCAAGCAAGTCAGCACTTTTAAGTATAGCCGCTTCAAGTGCTTTGTGTCTACTGAATGTTTCAAACTCTAACAATAACCAATCATAATGATTTTCAGCTAAGTCACCTGGATGTTTCAAGTTAGTATCTGTTGCCGCATTCACCATATCAAAGGTTGGCATAGCATTATGTTCTACAACATAATCGTTTATAAATTTTGCAACTGGTTGTAATTTTCTATCAAATACACTGTCGTCAAAAACACTTTGACATCTTACAAATGTTTCTGCATCTGTAAGCATCATTTCAAGATATACCTTTTGTATATCATAACCATAATCTGTATTTTGTCTTGTCATATAGTAATTATACTTTCTTATACCACTGATTGTCAAGTGTTATTTTTTGTTGTGACTGTGCTAAAACAGCACCTATGCTAGACCCTGGGTCTCCCGGATTCGGTGGTACCCAAATACTTTCCCAATGTCTACTAATTTTTGCAACACCCTGTCTATTTAATGCACCACCCCCTGCAAGAGCTAAGTGGTCAGCGTCTGTTTTTTGATGAGCCAAATAGCTAATACAACTAAGGGCATCTTCAAAAATTGCTTGGGTAGCCGCGGCAATATCGTTCATATCTTGTTCTGTAGTTAAATCAGGTCGCCACCATTGGCACCCCCTATGTAAATTTTCTTTTGTGTTAAAGTATCTGTAGAAGAGCCCATGACTATTTCCTAGTAGATCTCTTTTTATGCTTTGATATAATCTAGTAGGATCACCTTTTTCTCCCATACTCGAAATCATATATTCGTCACGCTGTGGTTGTAGCCCGCAACGTTGAGTCATAGCACTATAAAATAAACCAAGGCTGTGTGGATACCCTTGACTATAAATCTTTTTTAACTTGTTATTTTTGCCGTGCCATACTGTTAGGGTTTCAAACTCACCAATACTATCTAAGCAAATGATTGCACAATTATCTTGAGGTTGTGTATAATAAGCATAGGCCGCATGTGATAAATGATGTTGTACATATTCAATAGGAGCATCAATGTCCCAACGCTTTAAATATTTCTTTATATCGTTTTCTTCTTTTAACCAACCCTGTCCTGCGTATGCTTGACGTAGAGTTTTTAACATAGGACGTTCATACCAAACTATTTTTTTAGGATATCCATAGCTTTGAATAGCAACTTGTAATTGCGTCCAATTAAAATCCGGATCATTAGGTACGTCACTAAAATCTCTAGACATACTAGCCCATAATAATTTTGTTTTGTAATGATCAGTTAATCCTTGTACCTTGGTCCTAAATACCGCAAGACTGGCATCGTGACTGTTGCCAACCATTCCCCATGTTATCTTTTTTTCCACTATCGTTTCTCGTTGTTAATTTTTTTCCATGTGCTATGTAAAATATAAAACCATACGCCGTTAATACTAGGTTCAATAAGTGCAACTAGTCCTGCTTCCCATAGACTTGCTCCAGTCATGATAGTTACAACAGTCATTGCAATTATAATATGTCCGAATGTATAAATGACTGCAAGCATTACGCTGTTGCCGCCAAGTATACGTTTTAGTAATTCGAAGATACCTAGTGTAAACTCATTTTGTATCATACATTCTCCTACTTATAAATAAATGGATCTCTTTTCTTAAGTTCATCCATACGCTTTTTGAATTCTCTATTTTCTTTCCAACGTGTGTAAGGATAGAGAATCAAATCTTTGATCTTTTTTAACCAAACCATTTTTTTGCTCCTAGTCGTATTTTCAAAGGAGATTCCTCCGCTGAATTAACAATACTGTGTAATGTATATAATCTACCGTATTTAAGTACAGCTTCTCCAATGTCTGTTATATCTGAGCTCCAATTAGGCATACTAACACTCCAACCTAAATCAATAGCTTGTTCTATTAGCTTCTTTCCTGCCTTGTCTCTATCAGGTACAACAATTATTTGTTTTTGTAATCTATTTAACAGTAACACCTGTTGATCTGAAATATCAGAACCGCCTAATGCACAGCCATCAACATGTATAGCATCAATTTGTCCTTCACACAAAATAGCAAATACTTTGTTTGGTCTTTGTTCATCTAAGCCGTATACAAATCCAGGTTGTACTTCTGTCATATACTTTGGCTTTTTACCTTCAGTTATAGAACGAGCAGTATACCCAACTATGCTTCCTTCATAATAGAAAGGAATAATTAATCTATCTCTGTATGCTAATTGAGGTGACCAATAGTAATCTGTATCGTCTATACGCAAGTTCCGTTCTAACATATATTGAAAGATACGTGCAACACGTTCGTCTAGTTGTCCAGCTTCTGCCCATACATGTTTAGATAACTTTTCAGATCCTTCTGGTAAGTTTACTGTAGTAAATGTAGGTAGTAGTACTTTGTGTTCTGTTGCTTCAACTCCTTCGTTCTCACGCATAACCTCTAGTGCTAACTTTGTAATAATATCGTCTGGGGCATTGAGCCATTGCATTAGTTTTTTCATTTTATGAGAAAAAGGTCGACCCGGTTGCCAACTGGCCTTAAACCCACAATTAAAACAATGAAACGATATACCATTGTCGCTTTGGATAACACCGCCTCTACTACGTTTGTCTTGTGTGTGACCATTATGATGACAACAGGGTGCGTTGAATGAAGTCCACCCGCTAGGCGTTGTTTTCCGCTTAGGAGGTAAAAATGTCAGAACTGTTTCTACGACTACACTCATACTATCATTATAGTATAAAGTTAATCAGAAGTCAACTAGTTTCTTACCAATATCTTTGAAATTTTGCTTGCAGGGTCTGCTGTAGTTCTAAACCTTATATAACTATGCACTCCTACAAAATTTACTGGTACAGGAGCAGTTTCGTTATTTAATGTTGCTGTAGCAACAGTAGTCCACGCAGTATCATTATCAGGTTGGTTATCTAGAGTTGCTTGTACTTCTACATCACCTATAAAGCTATCAGAATAAATTGCTACTGTATGAACAGCTTCATTACCGTTGATTCCTGGTTGTGCATCTACTTGCTCGCTTACCCATACACTTGCATTAGGTTGTGTTTCTGTAAATTGTGTTACACTTTTACTTGCTTGTGCTCCTGGAAATGCTACGCTAGATATATGTATAGTGCCGTTGTTTTCAAAGTGAGGTTGTGAATACGATAATGTTTTTTGTCCGTCTGTTTCTTCTAAATATACATTATATTTTAAGAATTGGTCTTTTAAATTTAGCAAATCATTTTCAGAAATGTTTACTATTGCAACACCAGTAGCTGTACCTGCTGTTGCTGTTTTTTCTAATATAAGATTATTACTTTCATCAAATGCAACAAATTTAGCTACCTTTGTGCCTAAAGCTACAGGCTTTTGATCTGCATTTAAGAATCTAAATTCTACATTATTATCTATTCCTCTATAAACTTGTAATTGTCTACTATACACTGGTCTGTACTCCGTTACGAACTCTATGTCATTCAACACGAGTGTTGTTCTATTATTTACTAAATATCTAGGTATTAACTGCATACAATATTTATCGAGAATTATGTTATTAAAAGATATAGAAAAGAACTTTCCATTTATTAGTGTCGTACAATACGGCGGAAACGAATATGTTGGAATTATAATAAATCAAGATCAGTATGTAACATCTATGTATGTATACACTGATTTACGTTCTAGCAGAGAACGAGAAGAGTTTTTAGACCTTGGAGGAGTATGGTGGTGGGAGTCAAATAGACTAATACCAATTAATATATTTCTACGTAAGGATATGGAAAAATTTAAATATGCTATTCAAACAATGAATAGCAAAGATGTGAAAGTAACAATAGGACCAATTGTAAACTTATTGAATATGACTGTCAAAAGAATAAAAAGAAAAAATGTTCAATTAGTTAAAAAGCCTAAATAGCTTGTTCACAAATTAAATTCATATGCACAACACAAGCCATTGCATATGATACAGCATGTGCCTTCTTAAAAAAGTATTCACCGTTGTTTGGTTTTATCCAAACTTCTTTTTCTATCGTTTGCCAATCCTTGTTCGCAAGATGTCTTTTTGCCGGACGAATGATTGCTAGTGTTGCGGCTAGTTGTGGTATCGAGATAGGCTTCAATTGTTTTAAGAGACTGTCGTGTCCGCTTAGATGAAATACCTGATCTACGAATTCTTTGTGCTCCAATAGTTCCCATAGTGGTTCCTTTTTCATTAGGTTTGCCAAATGTGTCTCATCTTTCACATCTTTGTATATAGACACATTAAGAAAATCTAATTTGAAGTATCCTCGTTCTTCTGCTGTTTCATAATCTATAGTAGATAACATATCGACAGGATTGTGTGGAATTTCAGTTGCATAAATTCCTGTATTATGTTTTTTGCCTGTGTCAAGTTTTGCCACACGATGTTTTAGTTTATCTAAAATAATACTACGATCTGCAAAGTCAATATCGATATCAGGCATTTATATTTGGAACCTCAATAATAATATAATGTTTATTTTCTTCATATTCAAATTTTGCAAGCTCACTTATTATTGTACCCGTAGTTGCTTGCATGTAGTACGGATTATTACGATCTAAAGTTTTTAACATTATAGCAACTTGTTCTGTTTTTGTCAACAGTTTTTTAAATTTTTCTACGCAACTATTGTCCCAACTATCTATTAATAATACTTCTGTTGGATTAGCCCAATTGAACTTTTTCATATTTCTTAGCTTTCTTTTCAGCCATATTCCATTTCAGTTTACTTACTCTGTCTTTAAACGTTATACCTTGTAGATGATCATATTCATGTAAAAAACATTTTGCACTATAGCCGCCTATCTTTGCTTGTTTTAATTTTAAGTTTTCATCATAAAATTGTACAAGTATTTCTTTTGGCCTAGTAACCTTTACAAATATATTAGGAAAACTTAAACACCCTTCAACATCAGTTACAGTATCTTTTGTATGTTGCAGGACTACAGGATTAATATGTATAGTAGCATTTTCTGCCGTGTCACCCATAACAAAAACTTGTCCATCAAACTCTACTTGATTAGCCGCAAGTCCGATGCCGTTATTGTCTAGCATAATTTGCACCATATTATCTTTTAATTCTTTGGGGTCTACTTCAGGATTTTCTAAATTAAAATCTTTTACTTTTTTATTTAAAAAATCATTTGGGTAATATATTAAGTTCATATTTGTCCTTGTCTTATTTTGGTTGCACTTATGTTATGTATTTCTTTGCCTAAGTCATGCTGTGTAAATGTATACCCTACATCTCGTCCGTAGCTAATATCAACAATGTTAGGCGCCTTCATTACAATATACTCTATACCGTTTTGGTAATCTTCTGCTTCTAATGCTCTGTCAATATTGCCACGCACTATACGCAGATTAAATGGATTATCTTTATCTTGTGGCATGTCACGTACCATTATACATACTTGACCAATTTCAGCAAGTGCTTTTTTAAACAGAGCAGTATGTCCATCATGCCATGGTTGCCAACGTCCTAGCATTTGTGCTGTAGGTTTTTTCCAATCAAACATTGTTTCTTTCCATCCAAGTTGAAACAACTTCCATAAGTTGTGCATGAGTATCGTTAAACCATTTTGCAACATGGTAATTGCAATGTGCAGGCGGCACAAACATAGTGTTTGTATCAGGGTATGTGCTTTCTTTAATTGTGTCCATCCATACAGTAAAATCAGCATTGAATTCCATACGTACTTGGTCTGTAGGAGCAACAAAGTCTGCAACAGCAATCTGTCCTGCACGTACAACACCGTCAGCTAATAGACGCATACGATACGCTTGTCGCATACGTCCTTCAGGTGTAAAATCCCAGTCGTTATATTTCTTACGTATCTCGTCTGCATTTAAATGCACACCTCCAACTAATTTAGTAAAAGGTTTAGCAAGTGTAGTTTTACCACTACCTGGCAAACCAAAAATTAATACTTTCATAATTTACTTTCCTTTGCAACATCTTTTACAAGTTGTACATCATCGGGTTGCCTTTTAAAACGCATCGCCCAATGTTCAGGATCCATTACATCATAGATCAAACTTAATTGTTCTGTATTCAATTTATTTAACATCTCTTTTCCGCTAGTGCAATTTAAAACTAGCCAAGGACTTATTTTGCCATCTTTAATATTCCAAACGGCTCTATTAAGACTAATGTGTTGAAAGTAATGATTCCACGGAGCAGGTTCATTTTCACTTGCCCATTCCATCATTGTTTTAACACTTCTTTCTAGTGCAGTTGTTACATCTTCTTTTCTAATAAGTTCAACTGCATATTTTTGATACATTTCTTCTCTGCACCAATGATCTAATTTAACATTACTTGTAACAACATAATCAATATATTTTTCAGGATACAAAGGCCTTACATTGCTAATAAAACTGCCAAACTTTACAAATGCATTATAAAAACTACTTTTTCTAAAATCAGTATAAGTTTTATCCTGCTTTGCACCTGCACTTAATCTATAAAATTGATTAAATGCATAAAAGCCTAGCTGTACATGCTTTTCTTTTTCTTGCAATGCTCTACGTTTTTGCTCACACATATGAGCAAGTAAAGTCTTTTCCTTCATATAAGCACTACCACAGTAATTACATTTAAAAGGTTTATCTGCCATAGTCGTTGGTCTCAATGTAATTTTGTTGTGCCATTTTGTGATGGATAAGTTTCCAGTCGTCTGTTTCATCTAAAATCTTTTCTACTTTATCTACATATTCGATCATTCTGTCTGTTACAGAAAAATTGGTTTGTTTTAAATATTCTAAATGATGCTTTGGTGTCCAATGAGAATCTTGTTGTTTCTGTACTACAAATTTTTTACTAGGTAATGTATTAAAAAATTTTCTAAACGGAATATCAAAATTGTTCATTGTATTTAATTGTGGTAAGCTCTGATTATCTACACATTCGATTTCAAAGTCTGGAGCAATCATTTTGTAGCTGTATACATTCATATCTAAGTATTGCATTACTAATTTTATATACATTTGCGTATGCCATTCGTAGCTATCTTCATCAAAGCAATATTTGTTTATTGTATCTTGTACAGCATCATTATTATTTGCTAGGTTTCCTCCTTGATACCAACCTGCACTACCTCTATGAAAATCAAAACGTGTAGGATATGTCCATTGTACAATTAGTTCATCTTCGTCAGACATTTTATCTGCTATCTCTATAGCACGATGCATAATTGCATAGTTGCCAAATCCACTTTGCCCCCAATTTTCATATTCATCAAATTCTTGGGCAAGTATATCTGCATACGTAGGCCAACAGTATCTAGTGTGACTACAACCTACTACATAAAGTTTACTCACAGCTTAACCTCAATATTATATTCTTTGGCTATCTCTTTTAATTCTTTTTTAGTATGCATTGATGCTAAAATTTCAACTTCTCTTTGTTTCATGTTAGGATAAATTTGTTGTAATAATTTTACTCCTTGAGCATTTGTTTGTGCATCTTTTTTCTTGAACCCAATCCATTGGTGAAATTGTATTTTTCCTGTGTTTCCTGATTGGCATAATAATTGCCATTGAAGTTTAGGATGTTTCGAAACAACCATATAATTTTTGTTATAATATTCATTTGTTTTAAAAACTGCAAGTTCTTGATCCTCTCTATTACCTTTTACACTAGATACATATCTGTTTAACAGCCAAAAACTAACTTGTTTCTTTTCATCGTCAGATAGTTCGTCCCATACGTTTTTTGCGCCCATATCAACAGCCGCAAGTATATCCTTTATTGGGAGTTTTTGCTGTGCCATTTATCAACATCCTTTGGTTCGTTTATTTCTACACCATTAAAGTATACACTCGAACAGCCTATTTGCCAACCATTTTTTAACCATCGTAGCTGTTCTAATTTTTCAACTTGTTCTTCTTGTTCTACTTCATACGTATCATAAAATTCTAACGGATTACGTTTATACCCGTAAACGCCTAGATGCCATTCACCGTAGCCTGTCATACCTCTGCCAAACCAAAGAGCTTGATCTCCTGCACGTACCATCTTAACACTGTTAGGATCATTTTGCATTTCCTTTGGCATTTCAGTGTACACAGTGCTTATAGGATAGTGCTTGAGCCATTCAATACAACGGCTTATTATTTGTTCTGTTACATCTGGCATATCACCTTGAACATTTACAAATTGATCGTACTCTTTAAGCACATCCCATTTGTTTACTGCACCTGTACATCTTTCAGTACCGTTGTCGTATTCTTCATTATCTAAATAGCAATTTGGTCCAATTACATTATAAATGCGTTGGTCATCTGTAAGAACGTAAGTATCAATACCAGTTGACTTACATGTGTTGTATACACGCTTTATCATTGGTACGCCACCTAGCTCAACTAATGGCTTACCTTCAAATCGTGTGCTTCCGTATCTAGCCGGAATAAGAATAGCGGTTGATGTCATCGATTACCCTTTCAAAGTCTTGTAGTTTTAACATGTTAGGACCGTCACTTGGTGCATTGTCCGGATCGGCATGTACTTCTAAGAAGAAGTTTTTTATACCAAGTGCAGATGCAGAGCGAGCCATCCCAGGAACATACCCACGGTTACCGCCGCTACTATCGCCCATTCCTCCCGGTTTTTGAACCGAATGGGTAACATCAAAAACAACAGGAACATTATAGGTATCAAGCAGATACTGCAAGCCAGTGAAATCAACGACCAAAGTATTATATCCAAAACTTGTTCCTCTCTCTGTTATCCAAATTTCTTTTGCACCTTCTGTTTTACTTAGTATACCTTTGACATCCCACGGTGCAAGGAACTGTCCTTTTTTAATATTGACTATTTTATTTGTTTTACATGCGGCTTGTAATAAATCTGTTTGTCTGCACAAGAATGCAGGAATTTGTAAAACATCTACACATTCTTCGTAATATGCCGCAATTTTTAAAATTTCATTTTGGTTGTGTACATCAGTTAAAGTTTGTACACCCAGCTCGTCTTTTAATATAGCAAAATCTATCATAGTATTTTTTAAACCAACACCACGTTTGCCCTTTACATTTGTTCTGTTTGCTTTATCAAAACTAGCTTTGAATACATATTCTATATTGTGTTTATCGCATACACGTTTACACTCTTTAGCAATTTCATAACTTTGTGCCAGTGTTTCGTGTTGACACGGTCCTGCAATTATTCTCATTCTCCGTCCTTTACAATATAATATATGTCTAACAACTTTTGCATTTGTTTTTTCAAAGTTACATGCTTGTCTGCTAATAACATCATATCTTGCCAGTCACTGTAGCTAAACAAACAACCTTGTTCTTTTTGAACTGCGTCTGCGTCTCCGCCTATTATCCAACGTTCTATTTCAGGTTTGTCGCGATAACGAGCGTACACAACACCGTTGGCACGCTCGTATATCAAGGGTTCATTGGGCAATAACTTACCCATAAACTATGCTTTCTTTTTCCTACCACGTTTAGGTTTAACTTCATCTTTTAAGACTAAAGCATCAACACCAAACTTATTTTTTAATGTGGCAAGTAACACACCGTATGCTGGAAGGAATACAATTAAACCTACAACAATTTTAGTTAATGTGTTATTAAATGCTACACCGTGTACCCAAGGTGCTGGGTAAAACGCTGTGTAAAAGAATGCGTAAGTATCGATGATATTTGCGGCAATAGTTGAAATTGCTGGTGCCGCCCACCATGCTTCCGTATACTTTTCTCTAATGTGTTGAAATACATATACATCAAGCATTGTACCAATTGCATAAGCAACACCTGAAGCAATACCTACTCTGTAAGCATGTTCATCGCCTAGTGCTAGTAGTACAAGTACTGAAGCAATAATCGCAGGAATAATAGCCATAGCTACTACAGCACGACCTGCTTCCTTACCAACTAAACGTACAGTTAAGTCAGTTGCAACTACAACAATCGGAAATGTAAATGCGGCCGCCGCAAGTGGAAACTCACCAAACAATGGTAAGTCTGCGCCAGGAAACACATTAAATCTAATTGTTACTAAGTAATTTGACACAGCAATTACAAGCGTATGTAAAATTACTAAATTGCGAACAAGTGTCTTATCAACACCGTCTAAAAGTTTTTGGAACATATTTTATTCTCCCTTTGGTTTTATTTAGGTGCAAACTGTTGCTGGAGTTTAATGTTATCCATAAACTCTTTTTTTGTTCCTGCATCGTCTGCGAATGCACCTTTTAACACAGTAGTCTGCGTTAAACTTGAGTGTGCGCCTATTCCACGGTTTTCACAACAACCGTGTGTTGCTTGGATATATACACCTACATTTTCCGAACCTGTAGCTTGCATGATTTCTCGTGCAATGTCCATAGCAAGTTCTTCTTGTAGTGTACCACGTCTTGCACACCATTGTGCTAAACGTGTATACTTGCTTAATCCAATTAAAGTATCTGCCGCAATAATACCTATATAAGCTACACCGCTAACTGGTTGATGATGATGCGAACACATTGATTTGAGTTCGCTTCTTACAACTAACATTCCTTTATAAGGATCGTTTGTAACATTTGGAAATGCAGTAGCATTAGGACGTACATCATATCTACCACTCATAATTTCATTAAAATACATTTTTGCTAGACGTCTTGCAGTGTCTTGTGAATTAGGATCATTCTTACGATCTATAACTAAACAGTCTAGTACATTTTCAAATGCTTTAGTTGCTTCTTCAATTAGTTCTTCTTTATCGCCTTTTTGCATAACATAAGAGATATTGTCTCCTGCCCAATAGCGAATACCTTCTTCTTCAAGGCGTGTTCTTAGTTGTAAACTTTTGCTCATATTTGTTTCTCCGAGTTATCGACGTGGATGTCGTTCATTATAATATACAACATATTTAGGTTAATGTCAAGAAGTTTTTGTTCCAACTGTACGCCTAACTATGTCATTATGGTTAAATTCAGCCCAATAAAGCTCAAATGCAACACCATTTTCTAGTCCTTCGAACTGATGCACTAAGCCTGGTTTAACTTGTGTAAAGTCACCTGCTTCAAGAATAGTTTCGTCTACTAAACCATCTTGATCTGCTGTTTGCCAAACACGTACAAGCATCTTACCTGACTCTACAAAAAAGCCATTCCATTTATACTTGTGTTCATGTTCACTACATTTGAATCCTTTTTTGAATTCAATACGATGGAACTCTAGTACTCCATTTGCATGGATAAGTTCTGTCTGTCCCCATATCTTGCCTGCTTTCATTTTAGTCTCCTATATTAGCTGACTGTATTCTATAATTTCACTTTGACGCGAAATGTCTTTTACAAAAAATGCACATTTAGGATTTGGTCCATCTGTGATAGGTACACTAAGTAACTGTCCGTTTTTCATTTTTGGAAAATACCATTTAACATCATTATAGAAATGTGTAATTTTTATTTCACCAAAGTCCGGAGCATAGCTAGTTAATGGATTGAATAAAAATGCTTGAAAGCCCCTATCATTTAAACTTGTTAAAGGTAATACTTCCAAATCATTATATGCTTCTCTATCTCCAACTGCTACACACCAATCTAAAGGCATTGTTATTTCATGTCCCTTTATATCTAAAACCATTGCTGGTGCACTGAACGATTCTAAAAAAATTAACGGTACATAAAAGAAATCTGGATTTTTTGGATCTGAATTATCTAATACACTAAATCTTATATCTTCTTCTAACTGCTCTGGTAAATTTTTTAGATCATAACATGTATTCTCTAAAGTTAATATTCTCATACTAGTTCCATTCTACTTTTTCTATTGTGAATGGGTACTGCGCCTCTTTGTAAAACTTTTTACGTTGAGTAAGGTGCCGCTTCGCAAACTTACAAGTGCTTGTAAGATCCCATATTTGAACGAAGTCTTTGTCCTTTGCCTTTCTGACGCCTCTGCCTATTGACTGGATTACTCTTACAAAAGATTTACCAGGTTCAATGAGGACAAGATTAAAAATGCGAGGAATATTAATGCCAACAGCGGCGACACCATACGTAGCAATGACCACGTGATTTGTTCCTTCGTTAATTTCGTCATACGCTTCCTTTCTATCTTTTAATTTAACATCGCCTTTTACAAATGTACTGCCTGGGATAAGTTCTTGAAGTTTTTCGCCTGCTGATATTCTATCTACAAGTATTAGTGTATTGCCTGATTGTTTTACTTTGTTTAATAATGATGCTATGTATTTTATTCTATCTTCATTTGTTACAAGATATTTTAATTCTGATTGGTAGTCTCTGTGTGCTACTGTATCTAATAGCTGTACTACATTTACATGACATTGTGATAGCACACCTTTGTCTTGTAGTTCTTTTGCACTCACTTGTCCTATAACAGGCCCAATGCTTGCATGTATACTTTCAAATTCAAAACGTTCTTTAGGTATAGTACCAGTTAGTCCCCAACGTATTGGAGCATTTTTTAGATTCCGTGTAAGTAATGTTTTTAAAACTTCTGCTTTTGCTTGATGCACTTCGTCGATAATTACTGTGCTTACACCATCTAGAAACTCGGCAAGACCTAATACTGCACTGCCATCTTTAAACTTTTTATCTAAAATATTTAAACTTTGCCATGTACAAATAGTATGAGTCTTGCCTAGTTCTTTTCTGTCGCCAAAATATACGCCCACATCAAGTCCACAGTTTATATAATCTTCCTCAGTTTGTGTTACTAAACTTTTATTAGGAACAATTACTAGACTACGTCCATATGGTTCTGTGATCTTACTCAGTGTAGCTGTTATAATAGTCTTGCCCGCGCCTGTAGCCACTTCTTGTAATGATTGTGGATTTTCCAAGAAGTTGTTTATTACCTCAACTTGATAATCCCGCAAACGTATTGGTTCGCCTTCGGCAGGGTGACCTTTTGGCCAGGTTTTTGTACCCCAGAAATCTTCACTAATAATTTGAAAATCTAATTTGATTGTATGTCGTCTGTCTTCAATATCTACTATTTGTACATTATTTTTTGCCAGTACATCAGTAATAACATTAAGATGATTAACGTAGCCTGTGCCGCCAATACCAAAGAAAGCAACCTTACCATCCCATCTTCCCAACTTATATTGTGGCATGTATCTAGCGTATGGCACTTCAAACTTAAGAGCGTTAGAGAGCTTCCTGCGTACATCTACTTCAAGTCCTTCTATCTTTATGTTCACTTCGTCTTCGATAATTAATTTACAACTTGCCATTACATCTCTTCTATCATCAAATGTCTGCGCGATCTACTGTGACGGAAAGTTCCGTACTGTGAAGGCACAGTGTCGTAATGTATTTCTAAATCAGATTCGTTAGTAATAGAATCAATCTTATGACTGTTATACTGACTTTGTAAATACAAACACGACTTAAACCGCCAATCGCTTGACATCAACGGCTTTGGATATTTTTTATTACTACTAATATACACTATTTCTGTATCTTTTGCAACCGAATTATTTAAACCATTCTTTTTAATATAATCATTAAAATTTTTGTTATCTTTATTATCAAGCCTAAACATAACACTAATTTTATTTCTGTCTACAAAATTTCTGGTAATGTTATTGCAAGTAACTAATTCATCATATGCATCATTACCTAACACTATTAGTATAGGGAACCTATTTAATTCTTTTATACTATAAAAAACATTATCAAGTGTCCATTTGTTTTTGCTTACAAAAACATTTGGATTTTTTCTTTTGATTATGTTTTGTGATAGAGGTGTAAACTGTTTGATACTATCTAATACGTTAGGATCGAAATAATCTAAACCATATAGAATTGATCTATCTCTAAACAACGCAAGATTGTCTTGTGTAAGTTCACCTACGTGATCTGTAATAGATTCTATTAATTTATCTGATACATTTTTAAACTGTAGGTTGTATATTCCAGGCACATATAAACTAGGATTATTTTTTATTTCATCAATTTTATTAAAACTATCTACAAGCTCTTCATCAATTTCATATTCTTTATTTCTAAATTTCTCTACTACTGAATAAATTGTGCCTTCATTAATTTTAAAAAAATGTTCATGCGTACCTTTAGTATGTGAATATTCTTTCCTGTGTTTGAAAGCAATTTGTTCAATGTCTATGATAGTCTTTTTATTGAAGGGAAATCTAATTTTGATCTTATCATCTTCGATTACAACATATTTACTACGATCAATTTCTCGCAGAGGTTGTCGTAAAACTTTAATTAGTGAAGGTAAATCATCGACACCCTGATCAATAAATTGCTGTTGATAATATAATAATTTCTTCTGACAAACGTCTAGTTGCCTATCAGTAAGAGCTTTACCTCTAAACACTTGTTTTGCAATACTATATAAGATTGTTTGATCAACAGACTCGATTTCGATCTTATAAGGTAAAGTAAATCCTGCTAATGCCTCAAGGCAATCTTCTATATTTTTTAATTCCATGTTTGTAGTATAACTTAATTTAACTTAGATGTCAAGAGGTTAAGTGGTAAACCTTGAGAAATTTCTTCAACAGTAAATTCTGTCCATGCATAGTCATTTAACCATTGTTGTCTATCAGGTGTCAAAGGATTTTCTATATCGTGTAAGAAATCAATATCATTTGCGGCATCATATGCTAAACTATGCGGACTTACAAATGCAGGCACACCTTCAAGTATACTGTGTATACCTGGATTACTACTCCAACTTATTGTTGCCCAAGCATTATTAAATCCCATATCAAAATCATCATATGTACCATTAATATGCTTAGGTTCTTGCCGAGAAACATTCTTGTATTGGTGTTCTATAGCTTCTAATCTACACCTTGGATGTGGACGGAATACAATAGGACGATCAGTATGCTGTTGTATTTTATCTATGGTTTGCATTACCCAAGTACTCATTCTTGGCATGTCTTGCCATTGCAAACTTCTTTCATGTTGTCCGCAAATTAGTATATGATTTCCTTGTTCTCGCCATGGCTTTAAAAGTAACCCAAGATTATCAGCGCGATCAGAGTTATTATTAACGGGACCAAAATAAGCATCACGATTAATTCCATTAAGAGCTACCTTCCAAGTTGATCCACGTCTAATACCTCCGACTTCGAGAACAATACAGGCTCTATTTTCTTTTTGACACCTTTCCCAGATAGTACGGTTTGGACCCATACGACCGTTAAAAAGTACACTCCAAATAACATCAATACCATCATTACTATTAGTGACAACATCATGACCGAGAGCCAAAGCACCATTACGAAAGGCGTCAAAAACAGGTTTAGAATTTTGTGCGCCATACTGAGTCCATAAGTTAAATTTCATTCCAATATGCTTCTGATCTTTCTGTCATTAAATCTTTTTTCTTACTATGACCTGTATACTTACGATCACCTTTCATATGATCAATATATCTACCTAGTTCAGTGTTAATGAGTGGATGACCTCCACCGCCTGTCTTTGCAGTTTTTACATATATTGATGCGCTATAATCTAATGCCCTTGGATTATAATTTTTATGTTTCATTAAGATATGACCAAATACATAACTATCATGCCATTCTTCTAATGTAAATATTCCAGTCTCTGCATTATTATAATAATCTTTAAATTCTTTTATGAAGTTTACACACTGTTTGTCGTTTTTATTCAAACCATAAAATCCACATTCGGGCCAAGTTTGAGATCCTGCTCCTCTGCCTACATAAGTGATCCAACTTTCTTTTGGTAGTAATTTTGCAAAGTTTTCATGACTCCAAGCACTATGAACGTATGTATCTCCGTCAACCCATACTATCCAATCAGCTGGTTCGTTTTCGTAAGCGTCAAATACTGCATAAACTTTATGTGAAAATCTAATAGCGTCCCATTTAAATTCTTTATGCCAATCTCTTGGACGTCTGCGTTTTATTTCAGGTGGAGGTGTACCAGTCGCTTTTGGTTCATTTTTCCAGCGTTCAATAAATGCTTTCTTTTCTGGTAAAGCATCTGCATTTAAAATTTGTATATTTGCTCCTTCAGGGATTGTAGGCACACAATCCTCTGCATAGACTAGCAGTTTAATTTTTGGATCTACATTTTTTGCCCAACTGTCTATTAATCTCTGGCCGTATGTAAAAAGTCCTTCGTTATTAAATGTTGTTAAAGCTACAATATTCATGTTATTCCTTTACTGCCCATTTACGCATGTGACGCCATGCTTCGCCTGCGGCTACTTCGTCAAGAGTCCAGTGGCATTGTGCAAGTTTATGTAGCCAACCTTCTCTTTCAAATTCTTTTGGTTCGTTAATATATTTCATATCACTATGTACAACATCTTTAGCCTGGCTTCTTTCTACATCTGTTTGGAATGTAGGTATGCCTTCGATAACACTTGCAACGGCAGGACTACTATTATGGTTTACTACTGCACAAGCGGTTGCAAAATCAGTGAAGATATTTTCACTATTGCTTATTCTTAAATTTCCAATTTTATATCTTGCAAGATGTCTTATATGATTTCTTACATTTTTATCTCCAGGATGAAATCTAACTACAATTTGTTTGTCAGTATAATGTCTTACTTGAGTAACTGTTTGTACAATCCAACTTACAACAGGCTCTGAATCCATACTCCAACCACCGTCTCTTTGGCAACATAAAAGTATTGTACCACCGTCGGGTTTTCGCCAAGGTTTAACTTTTATGTTCAAATCTTTACTAAGTTTTTCCCACCTGTAAGGGTTAGGATTATCATAACAATATTCACCAGTAGTTGGAAATACTCCATCAAAGCTATACCGTAAATATGTTTTTGTATTACCTGGATCAAAACTTAAAAACAAATTACTATCTACAATTACACATCTTTTATTTCTAAGGATTTGATTTTCGTATACTTGTTTTCTTAACCGTAAGTGTCTTGTGTTTTTACTGTTTGCATGAACAAATCCTTGTATTACTGCTACATCAGTATTCATAGGATGCCAGCCCGTTACTACTGCACCTCTGTCTCCACATGCATTTACACCTTTAATAAAATCATTTATAATTCTAGGTTTTTCAGGATTGGTATTTCCTGGAGGAATACCCATTAAGTATGAAGCAACAGTTAATCCATTCATCGTATGTCGTGCTCCTGTATAATTCTGTATGCTTCTCCATTTACAAGTTCATCAGTTGTAAACTGACAGTAACATAACCAGTGTAACCAATTTTGCACAAGTTGCGGGTCGCTATACTTAGGTGTTTCTAATTTACTAAGGTCTTTTTCACATAGCATATCAGCCGCACCTGGAGCAGTTGTAAATGCTGGTACACCATACATAATAGCTTCAGTTGCCGCAATACTGTTGTATGTTACTACAGCAAAAATTTTATCTTCATCAAACTGATTAAAGATGCTTCCGTCACCTATTCTTTGATGACGTAGTCCTTTATCTCTAACAATTATTTCTTTGTCAGTATATTTTTTTATTAGTTCTGTTGTTTCTTTTACCCAGTCATCTCTGTTGATTCCATAAAATTTACAAGGCTTTTCGGAAGGTGTTACTAGTAAAATATTCCTTCCTTGATTTTTTGATTTAGTCCAGCCTCTAAATGCGTAGCTAAAATCTCTAGCTCTACCAGACAGTTCTCTCCATCTATCATTTGGCAAGTTTTTAAAGTTACTGTGTTGCATACCATTTTTTACTACTCTATGAAATACTTTTCTTTTTTGTCTATTACCTAAATATCCAGTATCAATATAAAAATAATCTCGGCCTGTTCTTTCACATTCAGCAACAATTTTTCTACCAGTCATACCTCTAAAACTTACTGGTAAATTGGTATCATATTCTTTCAGTTGTTTCCAATCGTGTATGTAAGTTGCACCAATGCCCTTGGTCCAACATTTTAATATTTGATCATTTTCATCTATTGCTAGATGATGTTTTACAGATCCATCATGCATTTTAATTCCTGTTTCCATAATTCATTGTATTCACAGTTTCGGTAGTTTTCAAACCAAGGACCACCTTCTGTATAATGTATTAGTTTTGGTGTCTCTACATCGTCATAAACACCAACAAGATAATTCCAAGTATGATCCAATTCTCCAATTTCTTCATCTTTTAACCAACTAAATCTATGCAAGTAGGCACCATTAATTTCTTTATCATTAACAAGATCCATAGTAAGTTTTGCATTACTAGGATGACCACAGTTAAACAACATCACACTTGACCAATTTTTACGTGGATAGATAGTTTGTTTTTGTCCATCCATTTTTGTACCTTCTTTAACTTTGTAGTCATGATGTACACACATTACAGCATACTTGTCATCTGCTTGATCAAACAGTTCTTTTATATCTGTTGTTAAGATCATATCACAATCCATAAACACAGCCCAACCTTCAAAATTTACAAGTTCAGGTATAAGAAACCGTGTAAACGTAAATTCAGTTGATGCTAGTTTATCTATTGGACGAGTATACCAACCTGCATCTCTTAATTCCTGTTGTTTTAACGGACGCACATCTGCATCGGGACTTCTTGTTTCGATACTGTGCTTGCACACTTGATATGCAATATCTTCTCTAGTATCATAGCCTACAAATATTTTCATTTTCTTTCTATATCCTCCTCAACACAATTTTTTCCATATTGTATTTCAACTAATTTCAATGGTTCGTTATGTTCATTAACAAGTTGATGCCATGTGTTTACAGGTATGTGTAAACTTCTGTGTTGTTCATAAACTCCAAGTAAATCAACGTCGGAACTACTGTCTAGAGTATATACTGTTGCAGTTCCTTCAGCTACAAACCAATGTTCGCTACGTTCTGCATGTCTTTGCATTGATAGTCTTTTACCCGGAGGTACTGTTAATTCTTTTACTTTAGTATGTCTGTCATATTCATGTATCACTCTATAATACCCCCAACTACGTTCTGTTTTAGGCGCTTTCCATTCATCTAATATCCAACTACTAGAATTTATTTTATTTTCTCCACCTACACCAAACGCAAATTCAACTTTAGGCAATTCTCCGTATGTTTCATATTCTGGTGTAGTGGTGTTTGTTCTATCTCCACCGTTAGCAAAAACAATTTTAACATCTCCATGAGTTGCCATTGTTTTATAGATTGCACCACATGCACTGCCGTCACTGTCATCAAAACTTATGACTCTGTCAACAATACTTAGTTGTTCAATAACATTTGCTCTGTCCTTAAAAGACATAAAAGGACGTCCTTTTTTATTTGTAAGCCAATCGTCTGAATTTAAACCTACATGTAATTCATCACCTAAAGATTTAGCCGCCTTAAAATATTCAATATGGCCTGAATGTAAAGGATCAAATCCTCCTGTTACTAATACAATAGTTTTCATGTTTGTCCTTCAAAATATTTTTTATGAATCAATTCAGCAAAATTTTTATGGTGAGTAACACTAGGGTGCATGTCGTTTTCTGCTGGAGGAATACTAGGATCTAATATCGTAAAACTGCTTTGGTAATCTATATCTAAATTATACCATTCATCTGGACTTGGAATATTATAAGGTTCTTTTAATGTATTACTCAGTTCATCTCTTGCAAATTCAAGTTGACGTAATACAGACTCAGTCTCTACACTTAAATGTATTACCCTTGCACCAGTTGCTTTTAAAAATCCGTCAACCATTTGCTGTAATACTAAACTATTATAGTATCTATTATATACACCCATTGGATCCAAATACGTTTCTTTTGTAGATTTTTCGATGTATTCTTGTATTTCTTTATCATCCTCACTTGTATTTTCATCTGATCCTGACAAACCAAAAAATCTATTAAAACCTAATATTACTGTTTTCCATCCCCAATTTGAATCTGCTATGTTACAAAAAGGAACCGATGTTCTAGCAGGCCATTGTAATGATAGTCTAGACATATATGTCCACATTACTATTACTGTGTCGTCCGGTTGTATATCTTTTGCACCTACTGCACACTGTCTCGCTATCTGCTGAAAACACGCTCCTCTACGTGCATGATTAATTACCGGAACATTTAGCTTATCAGCTAATATTTTTGGCCATGCATGTTCACTAGGTTTTAAAATATGAATGTCTTCCCAATTAATTTTAATGTTTTTAGCGTTTATTTCTTCTTTAGTGTATGGCTCGCCATTCTCGTTAAGAACAGGATTTACAACATCAGGAAGTGCATATCCTTGTGTAATTGAACAGCCAAATGTGTGTAAGGTCTTCATGTAGGTATTTATATACGCACTTTTACAATAAATAATATTATGGTTGAGATCAAACATTTATATACAGGAAGTAAACACACAATAGTAAGTTTCTCTAGTATTGGAAACACTATACAAGGTGTTAATAGAGAATTCTATAATTTAAAAAATAATGGTTATAATGTAATATGGGTGTTAGATCATAATAAAAGTTATTTCAGTGCAATAGATATAAATGAAATAACCAAACATATTAAAACTTATAACGTCTACGCTATAGGTAATAGCATGGGAGGATTCAATGCAATTATGTTTAGTAATTTTTATCCCACACAAAAAGTCCTTGCATTTAGTCCTCAATTTAGTATGGACAAAACAATAGTTCCTTGGGAAGATAGATGGCGTAAACAAATAACTTGGAAAAAATTTAAATATCCAAAAGCTACGTTTGTAAACTGGACCAACTATTGTTTAATTACAGGACACAAAGCCAAAGATCAAAAACATATGAGTATGATGCCTGATACTCCTAATATTAATAAACAGACTGTATTTGGTGGACATGTAATTGCAGAAAAATTTAAAAAGTCGGGAAATTTGTATACATTAATTAATGATTATTTTAAAGAAGATGTAAAAATTACTGAACCGTATTTACAAAGCCTTCTTTAAGTGCTCCCATGGCAATCCGGCTACACATTCATCTTCACGCCATTGACAATATGCTAGATTGTTGAGCCATTGTTGTCTTTCAAACATCATAGGCTGTTCAATAAGTTTTAATGTTTTATTTGAAACGTCCCAAGCCATTGAACTAGGACACATGCTGAATGTTGGTATTCCCTCCATAACACTTTCTGTAAGTCCGTTACTGTTAAAGCCTACAACACACCAAGCATTATCAAAGTCTTTTTGTAATCCTGTACCACCTTCTAAAATTCCTGCACCTTCCATATTATCACTTATAGTAACATCAAAGTTCTTCAGTATTGCTAACTGTCTATCTTGACGTAATGGATGCATACGTACTCTAATAGGTCTATCAGTATTTTGCTTTATCTCTTGTAGTGTATGCGTTACAAATCCTTCGTAACTTTTGTGCTTCTTTATTAAATTTACTAAGCTACTATCTCCAGGACGTTGTAGCATAACAAGGACATAATCACCTTTTGTGCGCCAATCTTTAACTGTAAGATTTTGATCTTTTTTAACCTGCTCCCATCTATCTGATGGACTATTTTCATTACAGTAATCGCCTTCGTCTCTAAAATAACTTGTCCAACTGTATCTGTGATATGCCATTGGATTAGGTGGTTGTGGCATATTTTTTCTAAACACTGCACTTTCAGTTACAATAAAAGGCTTACCAGATTCTTTTACATATTTGTAAATGTGTCCTATTTTCTTTTCTTTTTTTGATCCGGACTGATTACTTTGCACGAGTACATCTGCATTCTCTATTGTACCTTTGTCACTAAATGGTACAGTTATCCAATCCTTAGGCAAAGGATGATAACTCCACATTAGTTCTTTAATAGCTACTATTTTCAAAAAATAATCCTCTATTTCGAACAAACGCTTTCTTACGTTTGTGTGCGTTCATTGTGCTCACTTGTCTAATTACATCTGTATATGCTCTTATATGAAAGAATCCATATTCTTTAAATTTATCAATCCAATATTGTTCTTCTTGCAAGTTTACATGATGATGACCTTTCCAGCCTGGAGGTGCGTATGTCATTATCACATACTTACATTGTTGAAATGCTGGCATATAATTTGGTTGGTATTCTTCGTACACATGTTCAACAAATTCTACACTCCAACCTAAATCATATTTTTCTTTTATAGGCGCAGGACCTTTTGTAAAATCATGAATTAAAAAATTGTTAGCATTTTTTCTTTCAAGAGTATGATCGCCATCTACACCTAATACTTTTAAATTTTTCTCTTCAGCAAGTTCAACCATGCCGCCTGGACCGCAACCTATATCAAGATAGCTTTTTATACCTAATGTTTTTATACACCAGTTAATAACACCTTCATCTAGATGTGTTTTATTTCCATGTCCGCCAAGATGTTCTTCAAGCATTTTGTCTACGTCTTTCTTCTAACATAAAGCGTTTCAAAAACTTTTGCTGTAAACGTTCTTTGTTTTTTCCTTTAGTGTGTACCATAACTTCTTTTATACCGCTATTGTTAAAAGGACTTTTATTATTCACAGGATTGGGATTTAAATTTAAAAATTGACTCTGATCATCATAGCTAAGTCGCAATTGATAAAAGACCCAACTATCGTGTGTTTCACGCAAATGATCTAAACCGGTAAGGTATAAATTTTCAAACTTATTTAAAAAATCTTTTGCTAGTGGGTTATTTAAATTATAACCCATTAATCCGCATTCATCGTATTCATTAGGACGTCCTAGGTAAGATATAGCTTTGTCTTCTGGAAATAATCTTTTTAAATATTCATGATCAATAAACTGATGCATTAGGACGTCAGCATCTAACCATATCAAATATCCTTCATCAAGTGTCTTAGCTTCTGTAAAAATAGAAAATGTTTTATGAGCAAACTTTATTCCATTCCATTTAAATGCTTTTGAACTGCCTTCTAACTTGCGTCCTATTTGCCCATTGTAATGAGGATTATCTTTATGTTTTAATTTAAACTCAACTAAAGGTTTACATAAGTCGTACAAAGGCTTGTAAACTAAACGTTTGTTAACTCTGTCAGTGTGTATTAAATCTTCACTGTAAACAACGATATTTACATCGTCTGGTAAGCAGTTGCACCAGCTTTCTAAATTAATTTTACTTGTTGAATTCCAGTAGTCTTTATTTAGACTTGTAACAAAGGTATATTTCATACCAATATTTAATTTAATTAAATTGATGCATCTTCCATTCCGGCTACTCGTAGTTTAACAATGTTTGTTATTTGCCATTGTTTCTGATCAAGTGCTTTTAACACACCTAACCATTTGTTACGAATAAGTGCAAATTCATTAATAATTTTTTCGTAGTCAACAACATCTGCTTCGCCATCGACATATTTTTCAACATCACGACTGCTTAATGCACGTTGGTAGTTTTCAAGATATTTTTTAAAATATGAGCTACGCAATCTACGTAGCTCAATATTCAAATAGTTTAGTATAGCTTCAATTTCCTGAAGTTGATTGAAACGGTGTTCAACAATGCCTGGCATAGCCGCACTCGCTTTTTCTAAGTTGCCTGACAATTTACATTCTAATCTAGCATCGTGTAATTCGCTTTCAAAGAATTGTATTGCTGTAGGAATCTTACTTATATCACGAGATATTTCGCTATACCAACCCATTGCTAATTCCAGTAATCCTCATCTTCATCATCATAAACATCTTCTGCATCTTCATCTAAGTAATAGTTAATAGCATTATCTAATACTTCGTCATTACCTAAAGAATCATAAAATGTTTTGTCCTCAACACCATAGTCTGCCATAAGATCAACAAATCTTTCTGCGGCAGTTTCTATGTGTTTTTTGTCAAGATACTCTTTAAAGGTATTCCAAATTTCTTGAATTTGTTCTTCAGTCATTTAATACAGGCTCCTCGTTATGGTTTTCTATGACATCGTCGTCTGCGGTATTTACCTCTGACTCTAGATTTTTATAATCATTCATTACCATATCGAGTAATTCACCCGTCCAATTTTTTCTGTACTCTTTGTGTTCTGTACCAGATGAATCTATATACTTTAACCTATTTCCATCTTTAACAATCATACCTTGTTTTTCAAAAAGTTCAACAAGTCCGCTGTAAGGATTCATTCCTGTTTCATAAGGAATCTTTACTTGTACGCCTTCGAAAGGTTTTGCGTAACGTGTTTTCATTACTTTACAACCAGCACGAATACCACGTACTTCGCTGATCTTGTTGCCATCTTCATCTTCTTTTAGTTTTAGTTTTTTCATTGCTACAACAATCGAAGATGCATAGATAAATCCTTGACCGCCTGAGATCTTGTCATCTGGGTCAAACATATCTTGCGATGCATACGTATGGTTAGTACATACAAGTCCTACGTTATGTGAACCAATCATGTTAACTGTGTTACGAACAAGTGCAGTTAGTGCCTTAGGCTTACGGCCCATATCACCTTTCATATCACCCTTGTTAAACTGATCAACATCTGTAGGTGTTAGTAACATACCTAAACTATCAATAACAAACAACACCTTAGGTCGTTCTTCTTCGTCCATTGCTTTGTAGTCTGCCATAAACACACTAATAGTTTTAGCAACGTCATCGATCATTGACATGTTAAGTTTAAGTAGTTTATCTTCGCTTGTATCTACATCAAGTGCATGTAACCACGCTTCGTCAAGAGCGTTTTCACTATCAATTAGAACTACAAAGATACCTTGCTCTTGTGCGGCTTTCACAATGTTACCTGCACAAATATAACTTTTACCTGCACCACTTTCGCCTGCAAATACAGTTACTTTACCTAGTGGAACACCTTTATGGAAGTCTCCTGATACTAGATAGTTGAGTGCATAGTTGCCTGTTGAAATCCAATCAGTTGGATCGTTAAATCCTGCACTCATACCTGAAATAGATTTCGTTAATGATGTCCTAAATTTACTAGGATCAAATGCTTTTGCCATAGTTACTCCTTAAAGTTAGTGTGGGGGTTTCCCCCCACATATTTTGTTTACTGGTTTTGTCTTGCACGGATCATTGCTAGAATGTCTTGTGCATCACCACCAGATGCTGTTGGAGCAGTTTCAGCAACAGGAGCCGCTTCTGCTACTGGTGCAGTTGCAGGTGCTGTTTCTACAACTGGTTCAGCTTGCTTAGGTGCTTCTGTTTTTGTTGCAACAGGTGTTGCTTGTGTTGCTTGTGCTTTTGGATCACCTGTACGTGCCGCCATACCTGCTGGACGGAAATATTGACCAAATCTGTCCATATCGTATGCTTCACCATCTACTGATGCTTCAAACATTTCTTGCATAACTTTAAGTTCTACATCACCTGGTTTTTTAGGAAGGAAATCACTTAGGTTAAACAACCCATGCGTATTAATAGCATTCATTTCTGAATCACCTAATGGACGATCTCTACGTGCCCAAGTTGATGTTGAATAGTCAGCATAACCGCCTTTGCTTGCTTTGTTAAGACGGAAGTCTACACCAGCTGTGTAATCAGTTGGCAATTCTTCCATGTCTGGATCCATCAATGCTTGCTTGATGATTTGGAAAATTTGCGGACCAATTATAAAACGTCTAATTGGATTTTCTGGAGTTGTATCTTCCGATAAAGGATTATCAGTTACAAAACCTTGGAATACATATGAACGTTTCTTCCAATATTTACGACCCATATCTTCAAGACTTGGATCTTTAAACCAACCACGTACTTCATTAAGAATATTACATGATTCTCCATACATTTCCATACATGGAACTTGTACTTGTACTGGACGTGAATCAGTTTCACCTTTAATACCTTGGAACGGAAGTTTAATTAACAAACGTTCTACCCAGAAAAAAGTGTTATCTTTATTCCCATCAGGTAAGAAACGCAACGTTGCAGTGTCGCCTTCTTTCATATTCCAAAATGGGTAAATTGCGTTGTCGCCGCCGCCGGAAGAGTTACCACTTGTGCGGTTCTCTTGTTCTTTGAGCTTTGCTCGGATTTCAGCTAATGATGCCATATTATATGCCTCCTATTTGTTGCCTTTAGCTTTGTGCCTAGTTGTTTTGTACAGCACATATTATGTACTATACGATATTAATTAGCAAAAGTCAACCTCTTTTTGCTAATAAATTGATTTTTTTATTAAATTCCTGCTAGTGACTTTAAAGTTTCCATAGCCGCCATAGCTTCTTTGTCTTTATTAAGCTCTGCTTGACGTTTCATTAATGCTGTCTTAAGTTCTGGATCTTTATGTGTATTTTTGTCTCTTTTAATACGCTCCAGTTCTTTTTGCTTTGCGTCTAAGTCTTCTTTGTCCTTTGTGTCCGTTTTGAACTCAATTTGCATATCGCCCTCATCTTCTACTGGTTCCATAGGAATCATTACTTCTTCATATTTTGCCTTAATTCTTTCAATAAAATCTTTTGCTGGCTCAATATGTTCCTCACCATAATCCTTTTCAACCATTGTTAGTATTGCTGTTTCTCCTTTTGGAAACATTCCCTTTTCTCTATCAAATAATGATAAAATCTTTTCAGGCAATGAAACTGTTGGCTCTGGTTTTTCATCTTCATCGTCTGGATTTATTTTAGCCATGCTACCATCTTTGCCTATTGTTACTGGAATTTCTTTATCACTAAATTGTCCCATTGATTTATCAAATGCCGCTTCAATGTCGTCTGTAGTAGGAATACCTTCGCCCATTCCATATTCGTCATTAATTTCATCCCACATGCGTTGTTCGATTTCGTCATGGTCATCATCTGGATGCCATCCATTATCTCTCGCCACTTCATCGTACATATCTTGTAGATAGTTTTGTACGTCTGGACCCATTGAGCCTTTACTTAATGCTTTGTATAGCAACTGTCCGCTAGTATCACTTGCAATCTTTTCCATTGCGTCGATAAGCTGATCTTTCATTCCGCCTTCGTCTAATGTCTTTGCTTGGGCATATGCTGGTTGAATCATTGACATGTCTGCTTTATTAGTTTTTGACGCTGTTCTGAATAATTTTTCTATTTCACTATACTTTTCTGTTTCAATACCAGCCATATCAAAATCGTGTACAAGACTGCCTAAATAATGAACTTGGTCGTCTGTGACTTCACCTTTGTATTGTTTAGAAGTTTTTGCAATATCTACTAGTAATTCTAATGCACTCTTCTTGACTGAGTCTTTGGTAATCTCTCCGTCTACTTCTTCATCGCTTGCTTCTGCAACTAATTCATCTGGACCTAATTCTTTCACTGCTGTGGCTTCGCTTACTAATCTATAGATATAAGGAAATACGTCTTTCAGTTCTTCATTAAATTGTCTAATAGTAAGTTGGTCTATCCAATCACCTGCAACATCTGCTGGAACTTCTTCTAATACTTTAGATTCAAAACTTTCAAATGCTTCTTTGTATGCAGATGTTCTTTGTAATTTAAAAATTGTATCTTTAACAGAATCTAAACGCTCATTTACAATATCCATGTATTGTGCAAGACCTTCGGCCATGACACCGCTTCTTGACATATATGTTTTAAATTTACGTAATTTGTTTAACTCTTCCGAAAGTCCAACAATGTGTTTACCAAAGTCGTCATAAGGATTGCCGCCTTCACTTACATGCCTTGCCATTGCTCTAGCACCATTGATATGTCTAAATGGATACTTAAAACGTTCTCCATTTGAGCTTTCAATATAAATGCTACCTATTTTGATATTTCTATTTTCACCAACGCTCTCTGTATGTTTAATAACAATCTTTGCGTTGTCAACGTCTTGATAACTTACTTTTGACGTTCCGTAAAGTTTTGATTCTGTCATGGTATCTTCTCCGGAAGTATTGTTCTTTGCTAAAAATTTATAGTCTCTTCTATCTAAATTTGTTTTTTGTATATTTCGGGTATCAAAATTTAAAAGTCTTTTACGTGCAAACTCCCGTAGTTCTTTCAAAAAATCATACCAAGACTTTTTTGTAGCACCTTCGTCGTCGTCGAATAGTTTTTCACTATACATGACAGCAACGTTTTCTTCATCTAAACTAACACTAACTTTTTTACCGTTAAATGTAAATTCATAAAATCTGCCTTCTTCAGGTAGATTTGTTATATCTCCTGCTTCATTACCTATAGTAATTTCTTTAAATTTACCACGTAATTTTGCAAAAAGTTCAGATGCTATTTTATTCAAGTCTTTCATGTTAGTATTTATCAATAGTTTGTACTTATGAAGATAGGCATTGGCGGTTCGTAATCTTCTATTTCTTCGGTTTGATTGAAGGTGTTATATACCCTAGGATCCCAATCTTTCATTACATCCATCATTCTTAATGCTAGTAGAGTAGCACTTATTAAATCATCGCTATGCCCTAATTTAGCTTGATAGCTAGATCCTGTAGCTACAAAATTTTTAAGTTCAGATACAAGTGGTTTCGATTTAATCATTAATTTATCGTTTTCAACCATAGTTTTAAGCCTACTACAAGCTGTAACCTTTGTACTATGGGTAGTATTAAATCCTTTACGGAATTTTCTAACATGACCTTTTCTAATAGGTTCGCTTACAAAAAGCCCTGGTATATTTTCTTCACCGTAATCATTTATTACAATAAGTGCGGCTTCACCTAAGCCATTGTTTTCTACACTCCAGTAAATTGATTGTGGTGCCTTTGTTTCGCTTTCTATATACTTACATATATCAGCAAGCACTCTAATTTGTCCTGGTATAGCTGTAGTATTGTGTTGCCATTCTGCTACTTGTTCATAACTAGGTAATTCATAAACTTGTATAGCTGAATAATCTCCTCCTGTACCCATACTAGGATCAAGGGCAACAGCATATGTAAACTCACTAGTAGGTTTTTTATACCATCTTGTTTGTCCCATATTAATTATAGGAGATGTTCCTTCTAGTGTAGCAAGTTTTATAGCATTAATTAGTGTTTCGTCAAATACAAGGAATTCGCATTCGTATTCACGTCTAAATCTTTCTTCACCAATTCTTCCTAGTTCTTCTTCTTTCCATTTATCATCTCGATCAGGATGTTCACTCCAATGACAAGTAAAACTATGAAAGCCATTTATGCCAACTTCATTTTCATTACCGTGTTCGTCAAATTTTTGTTCTGCTTGTTTCCAAATTGTAGCAAATGTATCTTCGTCTGAGTTAGGTGTGCTTGTAATAATAGCACGACCACCTGTAGCTAGTGTAGGTGATATTGAAGTCCAAAAGTCTTGGGCTATATTAGGTTGTACAAATGCAAACTCGTCGCAGTATAGTAATGAAATAGACATACCTCTGCCTGTATTGCCAGTTGTTGTTTGACTTACAATACGTGATCCATTTTCAAACTCTATAGTACCTTTGTTGTAATTAATTACACCTGCTCTAATGTGATCAGGACATAATTCATATGCATATCTAATTCGTTGCATAATTTCTTGTGCACCAGTATATTTGTGTGCGGCAATCAGTACAGTTTGATCTGGTTGAAACATTGCATACCATAATAGATAAATGGCGGCACATGTAGTTTTGCCTGTTTGCCTAGGTAACATATTAATGTTAAATCTATAATTATGATAACTTTCTAAAAGTCTGCACTGATAAGTGAAAGGTTCAAACAATAGTTTGCCTTTTACTGGATGCTGTATATAACCAAACTTTTCTGCAAAATACAAATAACCGTTTTGAGGATCCATACAAGCCATTAAGTCTTGTATTTGTTCTTCGGTAAATGTTTCTCTTTGGTTGGCTTTCTTTGTTAATACGCCATCTAAACTTTTCGACATGTTGTATTTACTCAAAAGAATAGGGCCCGTAGGCCCTATTGAATTATGTTAACCGCAATTGGATGCGTATAGTTTTTCAAATTGTCCTCTTGAACAACCGTATCCTTCTTTGCACTTTTTGTAGTTTTCTGCTTTAGTGCAACCGCTTGCATAAAGTTTTTTCATTTCCTTTACACAACCCATTTCATCAAATTTTTCTTCATCTTTGGCTTCGTTCATTTTAGCCATTAGTTGATCACGTAATTCGGTTTGTAATTCTTCCATTGCCATTGCATTGTCGCCTCTAACAGATGCTTTGTATTGACCTTTTTCTCTGTTCGCTCCGCCTGACAAATCTTTCGTCATGTATTGTGTATCTTTGTATTCTTCGTCTGGAGAATTATCCCATTCTTCTTCTGTAGATTCATGTCCACCACAACCACTATTGCCTAAGTGTACTTTGCCGCAAACTTTGCATGGTTCTTTTTGTATGCCAGGTTTTAGATCATTCATATCTCCATCGCTTGGCGCTTCTGGATCATCCATATCTGGATTAGCAATTTTGATTAATTTTTTCATTGGCATCATGTCAGGACCAACTGGCTTTGCTTCAGGTGCACCGCCGCCTTGCATGATACGTAACAAACTAGCTACTTCATCAGCTGTTTCTCCGCTCATAGAAATATTCATATTTGCTTGTTCGTCCAATCTTGTTATTTCTGGAGCTGGATCTCTTTGATCAATTGCTTTATCTAGTTCATCTAATTTTTGTAGTATGTCTTTCATATTAGCCTCCTACAACTGCTTTTGTGTTTATTTTATCATCTATGTCTGCACTTTCGCCTTTAGGAGCGGCTTCCATAGGATCGACATTTCTTTCTTTGCGAGCTGTTTCTAATTCTTTTAATAGATCCATAACTCTGTCTCCAGCTACTTTTTTCTGTGCATCTGGTTCTGCCTGTTCCATTTCTAATGTATCTAATTTTGACTGGTATGGCTCGCCTGACTTAGGCACTTGGTATTCTTCTTGAGGTGCATTTGCTGTACGTACAATTACATGATTAGGGTCACATGGGCAACATTTTTCAATGTATTCTTCTAACACTTGCGGTGTTGTTGGATATGCAACTTCTACGTCCCAATACGTTACTTCCATATTTTCTAGCTGGGGGAAATCTAATGGACGTTCTTGTATTGGTGTCTTTTTACCGTTTGACATAGATACAACTTGATATTTTTTCATACAAGTTTCTAGTGCATCAGTAAAATTTTCACCTAGTTCACCTGCAACACCTACTTTAAATTCATAGGTTTTTTTTGATTCTGTAAGTACTTCTGTAAATGTCTTCATGTTTAATACCTCTAATACTATTTATCTTTATCTAGATCTTTTAAACGTTGTAGTAGGCTATTCCTATCAGCTACAATAGCGCCTGTTCCGCTAATAATACCTGCTTCTTCAATAGGTTTATCTTGATCTAGTTTTTCTTTTTTAAGTTGAAGCTCTACCATTTTTAGTTTTTTATCTAATTTTGCTACCTTAGCATCAAGAGACGTTTTCAGCATACCTCCTGCTACCTCAAACACTCTGCCACTATAACGACTTTCAACATTCATTCCTAAATCCATTAAGTCTTCATAACTTTGTAATGCTCTCTGTGCAACATCATTAAGTTCAGCATCTGCCATTTCACCTAATCCTTTTACAGTAGGTAATGCCGCTTCAATCTTATCAAGTTCAGAAATATCACGCAATGTATCTTTTTGTTCTATAACTGATTTAGATTTTATATCATCTTCTAATTCGTTTTGAATTATTTCTTTAGAATCTGGTAAATCAAGTAGGTCTTGTAGTTTTTTTGTCATAGTCTTTCCAGTATTATATGCTACTATTATTTATCGTTTACCGTTATGGAAAATATCATTTTCACTAATAACCCTAAAGAAAATGCCTTTTTGTTTACAGTAGGCCCTTGCGGCTTCCCATTTTGCTTGGTTAACAATAAAATGTGCTTGATTAATCTTACTACGTCCTACCTTTTCTCTTATAGCTTGATTTGCAGGTTTTACTTCTATTAATTCTACATGCTGTTTACTTCTTTTATCTGCATATACTATAAAAAAATCTGGTACATAAATTGTGTGTTTACCTGTTAGTGGATTCCTATATGGAATTTTTATAGCTTCGCTTGCCCACTTTGCTACACTAGGATGTTCATCTAGGAATTTCATAAAAGCAAATTCCCAACTTGATCTGTAAGTCGGTGTTCTGCCTCCAATATACTTTGCTGGGTTTTTTAGACCAAATTTTCCTTGAGCAAATCTAGGCATATCATACCACTATATTTCTTGATTCTTCTCTTGCAATTTTATCTGATGTAAAACCTAAAGAACTTACTTTTTGTCTATTGTAATTTAAAACTTGTGCAACAATAGCACTAATTTGAATGTCATCTACACCTTTTAATGTGTCTAACAATGTATAAACATTTACACCATCTATTTTTGCTTGTTCTAACAACACTGTCGCAACTCCTGTTGCACTTGTATCATCGAACCCACGTCTTTTAAAAAATCCTACTACACTGTCTACTGTGTTTGCGTTGTATGTAATTGGTTCAGAAAAATATTTGTTAAAAAATTCTTTTACAACAGAGCCACTATCTACAGGTTCTAATTTATAATCACTCATTAAAAGTCCCCTACTTGGTTTCTTAATGCACGGCGTTCTGCTCTTGCCGCTTTTCTATTTGCTATTTGTTCTCTCAAAGGTGTTCGTTGTACTCCAGTACGTGTAGTAACTCCTCCACCTGTTGTAGTTACTGTTTGTGAGCTACTACTGCTACTTCTTGTGACCGAACTGCTACTTACTGTTGGTGGACTTGCTAAAATTTCGTCTAATGTTTGTCCTGTGCCGGGTACTAACGGTTCAGATTTTATACTTGGTATAGCAAGATCACCTGGACTATATGTTAATCCGTTGTTTGAATAACTTTCATTTATTTTGCTACTATACAAACTAGAGCGTGTATCAACAATGCCACCATTAGTTAGCACAGGATCATTGTATCCGCCTGCACCATTTTGCTTAGGAACATTTACACCAGGTATGCCACCTATGCCTTCTTTTCTAATATCTCCAAGAGCACCTTTCAATATATTAAATCCTTCTTCTCGCAAACCTTCTTTAGATAAACTTTTTGCATTTTTGTAGGTATTAAATGCTGTTAATGCTGTGCCTAGATTAAATTGCCCGCCTGCAATATCATTTAATACTGTTGTCAAGCCACCAAAGACACCTCCTTGACCTAATAAGCTAGATGTTCCGCCGCCTTGTATGCTTAATGGACTAGGAGTTTTATCATAATGTACAGTAGCAAATCCTTTTGGACTATCTTCACCTACTGGTCCTCTGCTATAGAATACAGCTTCGTAAGCAACCGTCATTTGGTTTTGCATTAAGCCTGCGCTTTCATACGCATCTACACTGTCATGAGTTAATCCTGTAACAAGTGGATTTACAAGAGTATATGCAGTATATTCTTTTCGTGATAATTGATATATTGTAATTTTATCAAAAAATGGACTTTTATGATTGTTATCTAAACCATATCTGTAATTTTGTTCTTCTGGTTTTCCGTATGTATTTCTCGGAGAATAAGGAGGACTCACTCCTTCTGTATTATAATTTCCATCTCTAAAATAATATCTATAATAAGATTCTAATAGAAGTGTAGTAAGACCTAAGTTATCATCGTGGAATGTTATATTAATAGGATCATATTCTAAACTAGTTTGTAAATTTTTCTTCCTATTGTACATATTTTTTGTTTGTGTTTGTACACTAAATTTGGGAAGATCTGCTTGTTTTACAAGCATGTTTATTTCTTGTTTATGCCTTTGATCTAATTGAGGAACAGTATTTCTTGCTTCTTCAGTTAATTCAAAAACAACATGATAGAGAAATTTTGCTTTAGGTGCAAGACGAAAACCGTTATCAGAAAACAACCTTGCCGCGTGTTGATAATCTTTAAAAGTGCCTCCTGGATTAAGAGCACCCTTGAATAAATTATCTAAAAATCCATTTAAAAAGTTTGCCATACTAATATTTATCCATGAAAGAAAAGTACGTATAAAATAAAAAAGGGGCCTTAAAAAGACCCCTTTTTGTAATTATGGCAATTGACTTAGGTATTAACCAATACCGCCGCCACCAGTTACTAAGCTATTAATAGTTCTACCAACTGCTGTACCAATTCCTTCACCTTGTGGTGTCTGTATAGCATTGTCAAAGCGTATGCTTAGTGTTACTGTTACTGGTTCGTTTGCACTGTAAGCTAATGAGTTGTAATTAGCATTTTGTACAAAACAACCATATAGTTCAAATGTTTCTAGTGTGTTTGGAGTATTTGCTCCGTTACCGCCATCTAGTATTTCAATTCTTGTTAAAAATTTGTAGTCAATACCTGATGCCGCACCAGACTGTTCAAAGAAGTCGAACTGTTTCTGTAACTGTTCGCCAACTAGTCTTTGTACACTGTTGTTTACATCTTCACGTAAGTTTAGTGTAATAGGCTCAAAGCTGTGTCTACCAGCTAGGTATGCTCTACTGTTGTAAACAGGTATTTCCATTTCTTCGAATGTTACACTTGGGCGTGTTACATCAATTACCTGTTTTGTTAGTTCTGTTGTTGGTGTTGATACACCGAAATTCTCAAGTGTCACTCTAAAGCGATACTGCAATTTAGGCATTAATAAGCCTTGAGTGCTTGCACTATTATCGCTTGCTAGTGGTACTGTAATCTTTGAGAGTGTTGATATTGCCATAATGTTTTACTCCTTACAAGTATTTATCATTTAATGAGCCCTGTATTTCAAGGGCTCATTTTTAAATTATAAACCTGCTATTTCTCCTGTGTTTTTCAATCTCAATGGAATGTAAATAAATTCCACTGCTTTCACTGGCTCAATAGCAATGTCTAAGTATAGTTCATTTCTATCAATTCTAGCTGGTGTGTTGTTTGTTTCGTCACATACTACAATGTAATCGTATAGTGCTCTCGAACCTACTAGTTCAAGCATTAAACTTTCAGCCGCTTGTTTAATTTCATCACGTGTGATTTTATCATTTGGCTCAAAGATATAAGGCTTAGCAAGTTTGTTAAGCTGACTACGTAAGTAGATAACCAATCTAGCAACATTAATTCTATCCAATGCACTTGCATTTCTTGCTCTAGTCTTTTGACCAAATGCAACAAGTCCTGCTCCTGTAATGAATGTAATTGGGTTAACACTAATTCCAAATAGTGTATCACGTTGTCCTTCGTTCAACGCTACTGATACAAATTCGCCTTCGTTATCAATGTAACCTGTTGCTGTTGCGTTTGTAATACCACCACGTCTTGTACCTGCTGGTGCAAACCATGGAAACGATACTTGGTCGCTAAGTGCGATAGTACGTAGCATCATGTGTGACGGTGGAACAACAACGTTGTTACCAAAGTTATCACTTGTGAAACCCCATGGATAGTAAACGCCTAGATATTCATCTCTACTTACTAATCCATCTGCATTATCTTCAACTGCAAGGTTAACATTTGTTCCCCATTCGTTTAATGACGTTGCATTTGGTAGTAGTGAACTTGGTGAATCACCTACGATAAATGCTGTTAAACCTCTATCGTAATTTAGTGAAATCATTTCACCAATTAGTTCTGGATAACCTGGAGTTGCCATAATGTTAAATATGCGCGATTCGTCATCACGTATTTCATCATTACTGTTTACAGTTGCTTGTAAACTTTGAACAACTACAGCTCTTTGTGCAGATTGACCAAAACGTCCTGAACCGTTTGAATTATTTGCTGATTCAGTTACCCATCTGTGTGGATAGTAATTTGTCATAGGCTCGTCTGCGTTGTTAACTTCAAAACGTCCATTGTCTGCTGTTACATCAATGTAATTACGTACAAATTTCTTTACGTTAAATCCGCTTCTACGTAAGTTCCATAGTAACATACCTTTTGGATATAATGCAGGATCTGGAGCATCAAAGTCTAAGTAGTTATTAACTAACAAGTCAGCAATAGTTGCTTCTGCGCTGTTTGCACCTGCTGTGCTCCAACGTGCATCTGCAAATAAGATACCATCTTGAGTAGTTTGATCACCTGTATCTAACTGGATCCATTGTGATTTAGCACCGCTCCATTTGTAAATTTCTGGATATTTGTCAATGCTTGCTGTGCTTATCCATAAATCTCCATTTTTAAGAGCTGTACCATCTGATTGTAAAGTTGGTTCTGTTGCACTTACAATCGGTCCTGCTGGATCAGTTTGATCGTTAGCACTTGCACTATAGAACGGACTTGTAGAATCTAAATAACCTACCCAAGTTGTTCCATTGTGTACCATGATATCAACTTCATCAACTACTGAATTATACCATAATGTGCCGTCAGTTGCAAGTGCAGTTGGTGCATTTGCACTGTTAGTCGCAGTAAGTACTTTCCAGTTTGTTGCTACAAAATCGTTAGTTGTATCACCTGCTGGCGCCGCGTAAAGATTTGTTGTATCACTTGTGCTAAATCCAGCCTCTGCTAAATGTCCACTTGTGTCAGCAATTCTAAATTCGCCACCTTTGCTGTGTGAAATTACAATTCTGTTTGCAGTGTCAACGCTTGCAGAAACATTTGTAAAGCCAGCACTGTTAATAGCACCTGCAATTACATCTGCATCAGTTGCCGCACCAGTTGCTGTAGCACTAATAGCCACTGCACTGTTTAAACTTGCACTACCTACAATTGATTCTTGGATGCTAAATGTTACTCCACCAGCTGAAACTTGTGTAGTAACTGCGCTACCAGTAATTGTAGTTGCTCCTGTAGCATTTCTTTTGTATACTTTAAAGTTTGCTACTAGTGTTGATTCTTCTGCATCATTAAATTTTACAAATAATGCGTCTGAGTTAAGATTCAATCCACCACCGGACTTATCTAAGTTGTAGATAGCAGTTTGGTTGTCTGCAAAAATCGAAACACTTTTTGTATCCCATAATTTAGTTGCATCATTCCAAACTTTAATTGCCCAATTAGCACCTTTGTTAGGTGTTGTTGTTTTTACCCAAACAGATCCAGTTGGACGTGGAGTAGCATCGTTTTCACCAAACTCAGGAACACTTGTATGAGGGGCAATATTCAACTCAGGTGCGTAGTAAGTTCCTGCTGTTAAGCCCATGTCTCCCATAAGACCTGTTCCTTCTGCAAGCACTAGGTTTGCGCCTGTTGAGTATATTCTCAAAATATCGTTTGCTGTATCTACGTCTGCTGTAACTCCTGCAATGGCCGCACTATTAATTGCCGCCGCCGCCGCTGTTGCATCTGTACCGGCTGTTGTAACTGTTGAGCCGTTAATTGTCATATCAAAGCCTGAAGTTGTTGATGGTGCAGTTGAACCTGACACTGTTGGCCAGCTTGCTTTCCATGCTGAACTTCCAACCTCTACCCATGCACCACTTAAATTTTTGTAATACATTTTTTGTAGTGTAGTTGTTGCTGTGATTGCGTAGTCACCAATAGCACCTACTGATGTTTTTGGTACTCCGCCGTCTAATTTTGTTGCATCTGTAATAACAATAGGTGCATTGTAAACAAAACTTTGACCAGTTGCTGTTGAACCTGCCGCGCCGTTCCACTCAAATAAACCATAAATTGTAGATGCTGTATCTACCCAATATGTTCCATCTGCTGGATCGCTTGTCGGTGCATCTGCTGTAGCTGTAATGCCACCTAAGTCAATTCCTGCTCTTACAACGTATGCTCTATTGCTTACGCCTAATAATGAATAAGCCGCTTGTAGACCATACTCATTTAGCTCACCTCCATGTATTGGATTGTTGTTGCTATCTGTATAGAATAAAGGCTCTCCGAATGTTTCTACTAAATCCCTTTGTGATGTAATCAGGTAGGGTTTACCTGCATTTGCCGCTGTAGTTCCAGGCGCTGTGCCTGTAGCTGACCCATTTTGTTTATCTTGGGCTGTTGCGACAAAAATCATTGGTACGGTGCCGGGTTCGGCTGGCGTGTAAAAACTTTCGTCAATTACCTTAACCTCAACACCTGGTGATGATAATGCCATGATAGTTTCTCCTTCAAATAAAGTGTTCTAATGTATTTATATGAATTCGATAAAGATTACCTAAAATACACCCAGAAAAAGGGGTTATAAAGGTGTGGTAAATACGTTATGAGACCATTATGTATATGCAAACAAAGACCTGCGGCAATTAATTATAAAAAGAATGGCAGAACCTTTTATAGAAAAAAGTGTGAAATTTGTTTGAAGCATGGACACGTAGGGTACGGTATTCCTAAATGGAAAATGGCCGGCTATGTAAAAAAGGATGTATGTGAAAAATGCAATTTTAAAAGTAAGCACAAAGAGCAGTTTAATGTGTTTCACATAGATGGTGATCTAAATAATTGCTTGCCTATGAATCTAAAAACAATATGTGCTAACTGTCAAAGACTTATGCAGAAACAAGGGATCCGTTGGAAACAAGGCGACCTTTTACCTGACTTTTAAGTTGTTCAATAGTTCCTTGGTTTTCAATAACTTCATTGAATGCAACATTAGCCCAGCGCCATTCTGATTCGTGTATTTCTTTCGGTTCCACCCCTATATCTTGGTACATTCTAAACCATACAGGATCAGGACCTCTACGTACACGCCAAACTTCTCCATATATGGTTTTAAGCATATTTGCTTCATTAGGAAAACGCACATCCGGAATAACAAAATTTGTATCTGGATTTCTAACTATTTCTTGTTTGATTACACTTACCCATATACCGTCATAAAAACCTTTACGCATACATTCTGTGCCAAATTCTTGTAGTATTAATCTTGGCGTAACAGTTCTACCAGTTTCTTTAGTCCAAAAACTATCAACAGTTTCTCTCCATTGTCTACTTTCTTCTGTGTCGCCTTCTAGCATTTGTCTGTCCCAACCAAATACGCTTGCTACACCGTCTTTGAGCTTGTCAGCAAAACTAATTTTTGTAAAATTGTGTTCATTTACTAAAATATCAGCAACAGTACCTTTACCACTACTGATCAATCCACAAATACCTATTACTTGCCTCATACAGTTAACTCCGATGTTCCGCCGCCTACGGTACCTCTAGCAAATAAATTAAACGCCAAACTGTATCTAGGGATATCAGTTTCGTTTGGCGTTACCATATGTTCTAAATGACTTGGAAAAATCACAATGTCTCCTTCGTTTGGTGTTATATAAAATTCATTTGTGTTAAATGCATTAGGCTCTTTAAAATTTACTCTTACAGTATCATGAAATAAATTGTAATATAAATGAGATTTTTGAAATACTATATCGCCTGCGCCTGGCGCATTTTGTATATAATAAACACCGCTTAACATTGAATTACTATGCCAATGAGTAGTATTATATTCACCTTTATCATGTCTGTTAATCCAACTGTTTTGTAATTCAAAAGTAACGTCGGATACTTTTAATTCTTCTGTAATGAATTTATTACAGCTATCAATAATTTTTTCTTTTAAGTTTTTTAGAGGCACTTCATCTAATATTTTTTTATTACCTGTATGATCGTGGCCTGCCGCTTCATGTGGATAATCTAGTTTGTAGACCCATTGTTTAGTCATATCATTAACTACACCTATATTTGAGTAGTATAATGGTATCGGAAATAAAGATGTTACTGTCATATGTTTACTCTTACTGAATTTTGTCCTAACGATCCTTTTGGAAAATAATTAAATGCCAAACTGTATCTATCTTGTTTATCTAAACTTTGTGCAACTTCATGTTCTAAGTGACTAGGAAATATTAAACAATCACCTGTAATAGGCTGTACTGTCCATGCACCTATAGTATATTGATTATAATTACCTTTAGTATCCGGACGTACATGTTCTGGAAAACTATTTAAATGTTGTCTATTTTTTTTAAAAGTTAGTGGATTAGAAGTTGGACCTACATCTGGATAATACACTCCACTTATAACTGCATTTGCATGATTGTGTAATACAATATCACTACCTGTATTCATTTTATTAATCCAACTTGTTGTTAATGTAAAGTCTACATCATCAACAACATCTAATACTGTGTGTGCAAAATAATGAACTGCTTGTTCAATAAGTGTTTTTAATCCTTGTAGTTTAGGTTGATTTAAAACATTAAATCCTCTCTCAGTTAGAGGTAATTCTTCTTCTCCGGAATAAGATGCTACAGCTGAACTAGGATAATCTAATTTTTTCATCCAAGCAAGTGTAATAGGATCAAGTGCTCCTAGATGTGTTTTCAATAGAGGTGTGGAAAATAAGGGTGTAATTTCATACTGCATGTATAAAATATACAATAAAAAAATTAGTTTGTCAAGTGTTTTTTAACCTATTGTGAATCCATATCCCATGCCACCAGGTATTGCTGTGCTTACTTCTGCTTCTAATTTTTCCATTTCAGCTTGTGCTTCAGCTTTTAGTGCATCACCATTAAGTGCTGATCCACCTTGTGGTCCAGCAATAGTAGCAAATTTACTACGTGCTTCACCAAGCATGTATTTACACGTAGCAAGTGTATAATCTTTTATCCATTGTTTTGCAAGATAATCTTCCAATAATTGTTCATCTGGACGATAGTTATATGCAAAAAGTAAAAGTGTTTCTTCTGTTCTAGGTCTTTGTAAAAGTGTCAGTTCTTTAGTTGTTGTATTCCATTTGAATTCTATAAAAGAACCAAACATTCTACCTACTAATTCTTGATATTGACTAAACAAATCGTATGTAGCAAGTCCGCCCATGTTAGATGAACTAAGCAAATATGTATTTGTGTATGCCATATTAAATGGTTCGAATAAAGTACCACCGTCGCCTCCACCTGTGCGTGAACCAATTGAACGTCTAAATAATCTTCTAACTTCAATTACGTTTTGTGGAAGAACATATGTATTCTGGTCTTCTACAGTTGGCATAAAAAGATAAGACTCTTCAACTGAGTTGTCAGATCTTTGTCTAAATCTTGATAGTGCTTTGTCTAATGCTGTTTCGTAATGTGCAGGATCTAACTCCACATCAACCATACCACCGCCTAAAAGGGTGTAAACATAATCATATACTTCTTGTTTTTTTGTTGCTAGTGTAGCCATAAGAACTTTCTCCACTAGTATTTATCGTTACGATAAATATGTATATGCCAAGACTATCTTTATATAAACCAGAAAAAGGCAAGGATTACAACTTTTTAGACAAGCAAATCCTTGAAATGTTTACCGTAGGCGGTACAGATATACATGTCCATAAGTATTTAGGACCTTCAAATCCTGATGAAGCTAATGCTACTGCTGATCAGCCTAGATATGATGCAGTAAAAGAAACTAATATACAAGATATGTTGTTTTTAGAAAATAGAGATAGAAAATACGATCCAGACATCTATACAATGAGAGCAATATACAATGTAAATGACATAGATTTTGACCTTAGTCAATTTGGATTATTTTTGCAAAATGATACACTGTTTATGACTGTTCATATTAACAGTAGTGTAAAGACTCTTGGTAGAAAAATTATGAGCGGTGATGTAATAGAACTACCTCATTTAAAAGACGAATATGCACTAAATGACTATTCGTTTGCTCTTAAAAGATTTTATGTTGTTGAAGATGTTAACAGAGCGGCTGAAGGATTTTCACCAACTTGGTATCCACATTTGTATAGAATGAAATTAAAACAAATTGTTGATTCACAAGAATTCAAAGAAATACTTGATTTACCTGCAGAAGAAGGTTCGGATAATACACTTAGAGATCTGCTTTCAACTTATGAAAAAGAAATGCAAATTAACAATGCAGTAATAGAACAAGCTGAAGCTGATGCAAGTAAATCTGGATATGACATTACAAACTTTTACACACTTAGTACGAATGATGATGGTTCTGTTGCTTTACAAACTGCTGATGAAACTGATATAGACGCTAGTGGAATAAACACAACTACAGACGAAATAGCTGATAGACCTGATAGACATGGATATAAAGGATACTTGTTAGGCGTTGAAGATGCGCCAAACGGAGCACCTTACGGCATGGGAATTCAATTTCCTAATCAGCCATTAGAAGGTGATTACTTCTTAAGGACAGATTTTATGCCAAAAAGATTGTTTAAATATACAAATAATAGATGGATGAAATTACAAGACGGTGTAAGGACAGATTTAACAAACACAGATACAAAAGATACACAAAAAGGTACCTTTGTTAACAATACAAAAACAAGTACAATTGGTGGTGAACAAGTCCAAGAAAGACAGAGCTTATCAAAAGCACTTAGACCTAAGGCAGATAATTAATGCAACATTTTTACGATGCACAAATAAGACGTTATGTAACACAAATGGTGAGATTGTTTAGTAATTTCTCTGTTAAAGATGGTAGTGGTACACTAAAACAAGTACCGGTTATGTACGGAGATCTTACAAGACAAGTTGCAAACATTATTAGAGATAATAGTGAAAACAAAATACCCACTGCTCCTAGAATAGCTGTTTATATTACAGGTTTAGAAATGGACAGAACTAGAACTGCTGATTCAAGTTATATCAATAAAGTTAATATAAGAGAACGTGCATATGACGAGAACAATAATGAATATCTTAATTATCAAGGTAAAAATTATACAGTAGAAAGACTTCAACCAAGTCCATACACATTACGTATGAGTGTAGACATATGGGCAACAAACACGGATCAAAAATTACAAATAATGGAACAGATACTTATGCTGTTTAATCCTAGTTTAGAAATACAAACCACAGATAACTATATTGACTGGACAAGTTTAAGTGTAGTTAACATGGAAGGTATAACTTTTAGTACAAGGAGTATACCTGTAGGGGTTGACAGTGAGATAGATGTAGGAAAATTAGATTTCAGTACACCAATTTACATTTCACCTCCAGTAAAAGTAAAACGCTTAGGTGTTATCACAAATATAATTACAAGTATATTTGATGAAAAAACAGGAACGATTGATTTAAGTTTAAGTATGCCAGAATTAAACAGATACGATGATTCTATAGTGCCAGGTGCAACAGGTAATCCTGCTGAAATAGGTACATTAGGTACAGATGCAGAAGTTATTGCATCCACTTATCAAGGATTTGGATTGTATGTAACTGGTAATATAATTCAACTTGTTAAAAATGGAAGAGTTGGCGAATCAAATTGGCGTCAAATTCTAGAATCATATCCTGGACAATACCAAGATGATATTAGTAGAGTTTATATTAGAAAATTAGATGAATCACAAGAAGTTACAGGTACAATAAGTATTAATCCAAACGATGAAACAGAAATGGTTATAAATTGGGATATAGATACATTTCCTAGTAATTCAATTATCGAAGGTCCTGCAAGACAAAATGCACAATGGACGTCAATTGATTACATTGTAGATCCTACAAAAACACCACCTACTAATATGAAAGGTATTGGTGCAAGGATATTATTGTTAGATAGCATAGGAGATGCAAGTAATACAGATGGTCCAGATGCTTGGAAAAATGGTAACGGCACTGATTTCTTAGCTGATAAAAATGATATTATAGAGTGGACTGGTACTGAATGGCAAATAGTATTTGATGCAAGCGAAACAACAGATGTTACATACACTACAAATCTTAATACTGGTGTACAATATCGTTGGAATAGCGAAGAATGGCTACTAAGTGTAGAAGGTCTGTATCCAAGAGGCACTTGGCGCATAAGTCTTAACGGCTAATTAATTACATGAACAAGATTATTTGCAGTGGAACTCTGTTTTATTCTCTATCCACAAAGAGATATCTATTACTTCGTAGGACAAATACTAAGCAAAAAAATGTTTGGGGATTAGTAGGCGGTACTAACGAAAATAGCGAAACTCCTTGGGAGGCACTAAAACGTGAAATAAAAGAAGAAATTGGACAGATCCCTGATATTAAAAAAACAATTCCATTAGAAACATTTATATCAACTGATCAAAAATTCTTCTTTCACACATATTTGTGTGTTATAGATAATGAGTTTATTCCAATATTAAATGATGAACACGACGGCTATGCTTGGGTAAAAAGCGGAAGTTGGCCTAAACCATTACACCAAGGATTACGGAATACATTGAATAGTAAAGTTAATCAAAATAAGTTAGAAACTTTAACAAAAGTGCTTGATTTACTTTCTTAAATGTAGTATAATAAGTTATGAAAGTTTTAGTAATTGGTGATATAATAATAGACAAATACATATATGGAACAAGCACACGTTTGAGTCCAGAAGCACCAGTGCCTGTTGTATCACAAGAAAGAATTGTAGAAACTATTGGTGGTGCAGGATTAGTATACGAGAACTTGAAAAGTTTAGGTGTTAATGTAGATCTATTTAATTACCAAGGACATAACAGTGTTAAGACTAGAGTAATTTGTGACGGGCATTACATCACACGTATAGATGATGACAAAGATGCAGATTCGGGTGCTGTATTAGAGCAAATAAAACAATCAGATTTTTCTAGTTACGATATTGTAGTTTTAAGTGACTATGATAAAGGTGTATTAGATAATTCCAAAAAAATTATAAAACATATTAACAAATTTAATTGTAAAATAATTGTAGATCCAAAACGTTACGCTCATGATTACGAAGGAGCTTGGTTAGTAAAACCTAATTATAATGAATTTACTAATTTTGAATTTGATGAGTGGAAAGGCAATATCATTACTACAGATGCAGGTAATAATGTTATTGCAAAAATAGAAGACAAAGAATATGATATGTCTGTAGAAACAGTTGAAGTATCTGATGTAACAGGCGCAGGTGATTGTTTTATAGCAGGATTTGTGTATGCTCTTACTAAAGAGTACGATTATAAAAAATGTTTAGAACTTGCTATACGAGGTTCTTCTGAAAGTGTAAAACATTTAGGCACGTATATTTTAACTGAAAAAGATCTACAAAAGCGTGTTGTATTCACAAATGGTTGTTTTGATGTTTTGCATAAAGGACATTTAACATTACTAAAAGAAGCTAGAAGTTTAGGTGATAAACTTATAGTAGGAGTAAACAGTGACGGTAGTGTGAAACGACTTAAAGGAAGTGATCGTCCTATTAACGATGTTGCAACAAGAGTAGCACAACTAGAAGTACTACCATGGATCGACGAAGTGCATACATTTACTGAAGATACTCCATATGAATTAATAAAAAAATTAAAGCCTGATCTTATAGTTAAAGGCGGAGATTACACTGTAGAAGAAATTGTAGGGCACGATTTAGCACCAGTGCATATTGTTCCTACAGTAAAAGGATTTTCTACAACAGCAACATTAGAGAAAATAAATGAGTTATAAAATTTTAATTACTGGTGCCGCAGGTTTTATTGGTAAAAATTTAAAAAATTACCTTATGTCTAAAGGACACGGCATTGCTGAATACAATGAACCTACATTGAATGTAGTGCCAGATTGTAGTCAATTTGATAAAGTTATACACATGGGTGCAATTAGTAGCACAACAGAAAGAGATGTTGAAAAAATATTACAATACAACTTAGATTTTAGTCATAGATTATTACAAGTTTGTGACATGCAGGGTGTTGATTTTCTGTATGCATCTAGTGCCAGCGTATATGGAGATACACAGCATTTTACAGAAGATGGGCCTTTACAACCACAAAGCCCTTATGCATGGAGCAAATACTTATTTGACCGAAGTATAACGCTGTTAGATTGGGAACAATATAAATGTAAAATACAAGGACTACGTTTCTTCAATGTTTATGGAGAGCATGAAGAACACAAAGGCAATCAAATGAGTGTATTTCATAAATTTACTGAACAAGCTCAAACTAAAGGTATTGTACAACCTTTTGAAAATAGTGCAAACTACAAAAGAGATTTTATATATGTTGGTGATGTTTGTAAAATTGTAGAAAAATTATTAGATATTGACGAAAGTGGTATATGGAATTGTGGTACTGGTGTAGCAACAAGTTTTCAAAGTATTGCAGAAGATATTGCAGAGAAATATGATGCAAAGATAAACCCAATACCAATGCCTGATATATTAAAAAATCAATATCAAAATTATACGTGTAGTAATAATGACAAGTTACTAAAAACTATTGGTGAATTTAAATTCACTACAACAAAGGAATGGATAAATGACAGATAGATTAAATGGTAAAGTAGAAAAAGGTTGGGGTTATGAAGTAATTTGGGCAAGCAATGACAAATACTGTGGTAAAATGTTAGTTTTTACTAAAAAAGGAAACAAATTTAGTATGCATTTCCACAGAGAAAAAGACGAAACTTGGTTTGTTAATAACGGTAGTTTTTTATTGAGATGGATTGATACAAAAACTGCTACATTGTTTAGTCAAACTTTAACTACAGGTAGCACATGGCATAATCCTCCACTATTACCACATCAACTAGAAGCTCTAGAAGATGGAAGTAGTATTACAGAAGTAAGTACAGCTGATAGTGTAGAAGATAACTATAGAATTATTCCTGGCGATAGTCAAGGAGAAATAACTGCAAAATTGAAAGAAATACAAGATGAACAATCCCAAGATAGTATGGAGTGATGACGTTGACATCGATTTTTATAAACCAGACTATATTGCACCAAAATGTGTAGTTGGTTTAGATAGAGACGGAGTTATAAATGTAGACATAGGAGACTATGTATACAAAAAAGATGACTGGAAATTTGAAGATGGAAGTTTAGATGCTATTGTAAAATTGCGTAAACTTGGTCATAAAATTGTAATCATTACAAATCAAGGTGGTATAGAAAAAGGATTATACACACAAGAAGATGTAGATAAATTACACACTTATATGTTTGAAGAACTAGGCAAAGCAGGATGTCCTAGTATAGATGGGTTGTATTATAGTGCAAGTAGCGCAAAAAATGATATGTATGCTAAACCAAACACTGGTATGTTCAAGCGTTGCGAAAAAGAAGTACCTCATGTAAAATTTTCTAAGGGTTATTATGTAGGTGACAGAATTAGAGATTTAAAGGCCGCTCTAAAAATGGGTGCTAAACCTATACTTGTACGTACAGGACATGGTAAAGAAACTGAACAATTAATTAAAAAAAGATTTACATATAAAAATATTAGAAAAGCAACAAAAGTGTTTGACAATCTAGCCGCGTTTGTGGATAGCTTAGATGATAGTAATTAAAGACGATATTATTCCTTTAGATTTACAGGACTATTACCATACACTTGTATTTGGTAATAATAATGTTAATGCTATGTTACCACTAGTATGTAAGTATGAACCAACTGCGTATGACGGAAATATTTTACCTGTCAGTTTTGAACATGTTTTAAAAAGCAGTACAAAACTTACAGAACATTATGGTAACTTTAGTAAAGTACCACAAATTGTGTGTGCAAATTTAGATATAAATTTAATTGATATTATTGCGGCTAGACTTTTTATAACTGTGCCACACAAAACTAGTTTGGAACATTATGCTCCGCATACAGATCGTCCAGAAGAGCATTTAGGCTTAATTTACTATCTAAACGACAGCGACGGAGACACTGTATTTTTTGAAAATGAAAAAATCATAGAACGTGTGTCACCTAAAAAAGGACGTATAGTATTGTTTGACGGTAATACTTTACATGCAGGTGGATATCCTACAGACAAGCCTAGATGTATTGTAAATTATAACATTTACGCTTGAGCTTCACCCCATCTTAGAATTAAGTTAGCGCCTATGTCTGCACCAGATGTTTTATAAATGTTGATTGCAAGAACGTCTGGTCCATTCGGGAATGTACCTCTACCTCCAAGTGTAGTATTCGTAAGTTCTTTCAATTCTGCAAGACTTAAAGTTGCTCTTTCTCCTGGTTGAGATATAAATGAAAGCACAGTTTCACCTGGTTGTCCGTATGCAGGAGCACTAAATTCTAGTGTAATTGTGCCACTACCTTGTTGTAGTGTTCCTTGAGCCGCTTGGTTAAATTCAATTTGATAGTATTCTGTACCTGCAAAATCTTCCAATGAAATTTTGTTTATAACTGTACCAGCAGGCCAACTTGGATTTGAGCTGGTGCTACTTACTGCTGTGCCATTTGTGCCGCCGCTTGCTTCCCAGCTTGCTTTTGTAATAAATGCATTTGGAGCATTATTTAAATCACTGTGTGATTGGATTGTGTAGGCATTGCTTACATTTCTTTGAATATTTCCTGTAATATTTTGTGATATAAAGAAATAGCCATAGTTACTAGATGGACTAATATATCCACCAGTTATATAGGCACCGTTTGGAATATTGTTTCCAATAATTGTTTTACCTGTAACAATGTCTAACAAATTTGTACCAAAAGTTGTTCTATAATCAACAGCACTTACCCATATAAAACTATTACCATTGTTCGATCTGTTTTGACCTGAATCTAATACAGCTTGAATAGTTGCCTGTGCAGTAAGGTTAGCTGTAGTTGTTGAAGCACCAGTAGTCCAAGTAATACCAGTACCTGATGCTACTTGGGCAAAGCTAGGTTGACCACCTTGTGCAAGTGTACTTAGGCCTGACCAACTAATTAGATTAGGGTTGACAGGATAGTTTTGAGGATTTAGAATTCCTTCAACAACAATCGTTCCTGGGTCTGACGCAGTTGGTTGATCCGTAGTTATTTCCAAACTCTGTAGTAATAGTTGAGCTCTGTTAAGTAATTCTCTATCTCCCAGATCGCCTGGAATAGCATTTGACACACTAGGTGCTAGTCTAATCATAAACGCTGTTTGTCTAGAATTTGTTACGGTTATGTTTGTTTCTGTGTAACTGAAAATATATCCACGATCTTCATCAAACCCACCGTCTGTTATAAATGCTGAACCCCAGTGTGAAATAAGAGGTGTTGTTGTATTACTTACAAGTACAACTCCAGTTCTCTCAGTATGGCTAATTGCCGCTCCAGCTGTATATGTACGTTGTGCGCCTGATTGGAAGTTTGTTAGGTTAGCTGACCTAGTACAACCGGTCAACGTATTATTAGCTGTATCTAAACCTGTATATGCTACAAGTTCATTGTCAATGTATACAGTGCCTGCTTCTGGTAAAAACTCTACACTTTCTACAGGTATTGTTGTAACTGCATCATCGATGTCTGCTGAAAGTTTTGTATTTTGTCCTTCATTCGTAATTTCGTAACGTACAGGCAAGTTACCTGAACGCATATATGCTTCTGTGTTCACGTTTGAATTTCTAATTCTATGTGCATAAACAAAATTACCGTCTGCACCACGTACCATATAATCAATAAAACCTGCACCATACCATGAATACTCAATACCAATCATCTGCATTTTACTTGCTACAAAATTATATCCGCTTGGACCATTGCCGTCCATTGCATCTATATTAAAGTCTCTTTGTCTAACTTTTTTATCGCTAATTAAACATATTTTTGTACCTGTAGCTGTGTTTACACCTCGATAATCTGGTGAAACAGTCATTGTTGTTTGATCTACAACACTCGTTACTACATGTGTCATACCTCTGATAACAACTCTATCCCCAGCTTTTAACTGATCTCTAAATCTAGTGTTTGTTCCGTTAACTGTATTCTCATCAGGGTTAATAGTGCCTGTCCCTGAAACTTGTTTAGTAGCAGTACGTTGACATGCTAACAAGTTAGTGCCATCATATTCCCAATAGATTCCGTTTTGATCATCAAACACACCCGAACGCACTGTTGCACCGTGCCATTGATAAGTAGAAACTTGTGCACCAAAACTTAATACGGCAGTTGTGTCTCCAAGTCTATTTACTGCTGAAACTTCAAATGTTCTTTCACTAATTATATCATTAACGGTATACGTTCCGTTATAGCCTACAGTTTCTATTCCAATTAGTTGTACTTTAGCACCAATTTGTAAACCGTGGTCGTTATCGTCACAAGTTATAGTGATTGTTGAACCTACTTCAACTCCGTCTGATGTACAAGAACGTAAATCATAACTTGGAGCAAATAGGGCACCAGTAGTATACATAATACCTTTACCTGATTGGTAACGAATATACTTTTTACTCTGACGTATTGCTTGAGCACCATGTTGTGGACCGCCTGTACCTAGCTGTACACCACCGTCAAATGGTCTGTGTACAAAGAAAGAATCTGGTCTAGGATAAACTGTTCCTGTAATTTCATCATTTGAAGTATCTATTGAGCCTGCCGCTCTTGCTGTGTAAGTTAATGTTGTTGCACTAGGAACACTTGTAATTAGGAATGATCCTGCGCCTAAATTATGATTATTTGACCCGTCATCACTACCTACTGTAGTGATAAATGTATCTCCAGGCACAAGCCCGTGTGCAGTTGTAAATGTAATTAACAATGTTGCCAATGCACTAAAACTAATTTGTAATGTAGTTTGTAATTGTGCATCTGTTTGTGTATCAATTGTAAATGTTGAATACAGAGATAAATCATCGCCTGCATATGCCGCTCCGCTATAGGTATATGTTAACACTGCTCCAGCACTATCTACTGTTTGAACTGTTAACAGAATGTCATTTACAGATGTTGTTCCGCCTAAATTGCCGCCGTCTAAACGTATTTTGTTACCAGGTGCATAGTTACCGCCAGATGCATTTAATGATACTGTATATGTTCCTACGCTCGATGCCGCATTTGTTCCGTCTCTGACTACATCAAAACTTGCACCGTTACCTGTTGAACCAGCAACGTTTGCAACAACATTAGCAAAACTTGCTACATCTGTACTTGCACTTCCAGAATCTGTAACTGCTGTAATATCTCCTGTTGCACCTACTGTAGAAATTGTAATTGTAAGATCGTTAGTTGGTGTCGCACCAGCTAATTGGTTACCTGGTACAGTAAATGTTTGTCCTGCAAAATATTCTTGTCCGCCTTGTGCAACGGTTGTAGTGTAGGCACCACCTGAAAGTGCTACATTGAATGTTGCACCGTTACCTATCAAAGCAGTACCAGACTGATTATCTGCACTACCTACATTAGCCGCAGTACCTGCTATGCTTGCAGTCAACACTGCACCACTTCCATCAACTGTATCTATAGTAATTGTTGCGTCATTTGCCGGTGATGTGCCGCCTAAATCAGTACCAACAATAGTAACAGTATCAAGAGCCGCATAGTTTGCACCTCCATTACTTACTCCAACTGTATATGTAGTTCCTGTTCTAGTAACATCAAATGCACCAGCTGTACCACTACCGGTTGTTGTTCCTGCTAGTGCTGGATAAGTTACATTTCCGTCTGGCGCTGTTCCGCTTACAGTAAACGTTGTGATTCCGCCATCGCTATCTACTCCAGTCACTCTGATAATACAATCGTTTGTGCCGTCAACACCTCCACTAAACTGTGTTCCAGGTATTTTAAGTCTATCTTCTACTGTGTAATTTGTTGTAGCTTTTAATGATGTTCCGCTGGTACTAACTGTTAGTATAGGTCCAGCAACAAGTGTACTGTCATTGTCAACATCTGTTATAGTTAATGTTAAATCATTGGCAGGGCTTGCGCCGCCTAATTGGTCTCCAGGAATAACAATAGTTTGATTAGGACCATAGTCACTACCACCTTGATCAATAACTACACTATAAGTTTCTGCTAAATTGTTTACAGTTACATTAAATGATGCACCGCTACCAATTAAGTTTGTATGGTTTGTAATATTAGAAAAAGATGATGTATTGACTGCTGTGCCTGACTCAGTATAAGTTAAAATCTCACCACCAGTATCAACAGTATTAATTGTAATTGTTAAATCGTTAACTCCATCAACACCGCCTAATTGGCTTCCTAAAACAGTTATTGTATCACTTGCCGCAAAACCTGTACCTTGTTGACTAAATGTTGCACTGTAACCTGTGCCATTTGTATTAACATTTATTTGCGCTCCAATACCTGAGTTGTTAGTACTGTAAGTAACACCTGTATATGTATTTTGAGCATTCGCCGCTACACCAGCTATATTTACACCTGTTGGATATCCTTCACTATCTACACTTGTAACACTAATTTGTGCATCATTATTAGGAGTACTACCTCCAAGCTCTGTACCTGCAATTTTAATTATGTCGTTTATCGCATAACCTGTTACTCCAATAGTTTGTGGATCTACAGTAACAGAATAAACATTGTTAGTTTGAGTTATATTAAATATTGCTCCTGTTCCTGCGCCGCCTGTTGAAGTTCCTGTAACATTATTATATACAGGATCAGAAAGTGTGGCTGTAAATACATTGTTTGTATAGGTTATATCAAATATTCCACCTTGTCCATTACCATGATTATAATTTCCTGTAATGTTTGCAAAGTTACCAGTTCCGTTAAATGCACTACCAGAGATTGTAGCTGTTAAAATCTCTCCTCCAGTATCAACACTATCTACTGTAATTTGTGCATCGTTTGTAGGAGTAATACCTCCTAAAAATTCACCTTGAATTTCTAATACATCGTCTACTTCATAGTTTTGTCCGCTGTTAGCAATAGCTTGTATAGTATAAGTACCGCCGGATCTGCTAATATCAAAGGTTGCTCCAAAACCTAAACTTACAACATTAGTACCTTCTATTGCTGTGTATGTAACCAAGTTGCCTGAAAAGTCACTTGTTATCCCTGTGTTAAAATTAATTGTGTTTCCAACAACAGTGTTAACAAGCATTGCTTGACCATCACCTCTATCTGCCGCTAGATTTTGTACAACTCCTGCTGTATCTTGAACTGTGATAGCTGTTTCACCTTCGTTAAAATCTGCTGTAACTACAGGTGTAGTAACAACACCACCAGTTCCTACTCTACCAGTTATCTGTGTACCTAGTGGAATACCGGTATCGGCTGTTACCGGAGCACCTGTTTCTGGTGCACCTCCACTAACAACAGTAAATGGAATAACATCTTCACCTGACGGAACAATAAGGGCCGGAGCAACAACTCCGTTAGAACCTTGGCTTGTAACACTAAACGTAGGTACACCAATATCTGCACCTGTATAAAAACCTGCTTTTCTTAACTGCGTAGATTCAGATTGTAAACTATCACCGTCTGTAGTACCAACTTTTGCTTTTGCATAAAAAGTAAAACTAATTGAGTTAGGCACTGTTGTGATAATGAATGCACCTTCAGCTCTACTATATCCAAATGTTTGTGGATTTAATCCTTTTAATGTTATAGCATCACCTTCTACTAAGCCGTGAGCGCCAAGTGTAGTAACCGTAATTAGTGAAGAACCTACATCATTTGTTCCTGAACTTGCATCTGTTATAACTTGACTAACGTCAGTTTCTGTTCCCGGAACTTCGTACACAGATGGATAGCCTCTCATAGTTGCGATAGCACTCCATTTAGTTGGCTGTAAACCATACTCGAAGTCAGCATCAAGCATTGATAACGGTTCTGCTGTTCTGTTTCTTTCAATAGCATCAGTACCAAACTCATAAGGTCTAATTACAAGCTCATCATTGTCGACAAAAATTTGTAATTTATTTGTACTTAAACTTGTACTGGTACTTGTGTTAAAAAATACTTTTGTAATTGCATCTGCTGTATCTAAAAAAGCTGGAAAGTCTGGATCTGTTTCGTAAACTACTCCGTTACTAGATGTAAATGTTGTAAGTTCAGTTACGCCACCTGTATTAGCGTCATTAAATGAATAGATTACTTTGTTTTCTACAGTGTCAGTTATAAGCAAAATATCACTACTGTCGTAGTTGCCTATAAACTTAACATAACCTGCACCCGTATCTTCAAAAGTAGGTAATGCAGTAAGTCCGCCGGCAATAACATCTAAAACAATACTGTTGAGTGTGTCTATTCTATTATCTAATGCACTTTCAGCATCGTCTCCTGAAACAGTTTGAACTGTTCCTGTTTGTTCAGCTGGATATGCTTGTTTGTCCCATATGTATTCTTTTATAACAAATTTAATCCAAGCGTGTGTATCTAGTTCAGGATAACGTGTGCCGTCAACCTGTGCTACTGTACCTTCCCAATATTTTCCTGCATAGTCATAAGTTTTACTGTTTCCGCCATAGCGTAAGTCAAACAAATAAGCTGACAAAATAAAGTTAACATCTCGTTCACACTTAGATTGGTTATATGTGTAATCTTTGAAAGCATTATCTGTAGCAATAATTGTTGCTAAGTTATTGTCAATATCTGTTGCGGCCGCTTGGCCACCTGCAGACTCTCCAGTAATATCTGGAGCAACATCACCTGGTAAAGATGCTACAGTACCATTCGAAGTTACTACCTGAACATCATCAACTCTTGCTTGTGCATAGTTACCTTCAGCTGTACTTGCATTGACTCCAGTGCCATTTTGTGTAAGACTGTTACCTTCAGATACTGTAACAGTATCACCTTCTATTACCTGTTTGATAACTACACCTAGTCTAGAAAGTCCTTCGCCTAATAGTGTTCTGTTTGCAGATGGCGTATTAACAAATATATAAGTCGCGATTGCATTTGACAAAATATTAGATTGATGTACTAAATCAAATTGTACACAATCAATTAAAAGTCCAATATCTGTAGAAAAATTTGTATCTGTAGTAATTGCATTTCCCGGAGTATCTGTATCTATGTATGCTTTTACTTCTTCAATTAAGAATGCTCTGTTATTTGTAATTCTAGTTTTTGCATATCCTAAATTTACTGTGATTCCTGCTGGATCTGTAATATTAAGTGTTGGAGACGTGCCTCCATCTGAAATAGAATTTATGTTTGTAATTGTAGTTTCTATATTAGTTTGAAAAGTTCCAGTCACATTTGATAATGCACTTAAACTTGTTTTAATTCTGTCTAAAGTTCTTTGTCTAAGTAATTTTGTTGTATCGGGTTTTCTTGATTCAACTTCCCCGTACAATCTTTGTGCGGCATTTCCAAAAAACATGTCAAACTTGATACCATTAATAATATCTACAAGTTCTAATGCATATGTATCTGCATCTGTAATTCTGTTTAAAATAAATGCTGAAGTTTCTGCAACTAAAAAACTTTTGTTGTTGTTTAAAAGAGCATAACCATTAGGATATAAATTTTCTGTGTACCCTATTCCAGGTTTAAATTTATAGTTATTAATCTTTCTCTTCGCCATTAATTATACCCCAAGTGCAATCGCTAATGCTGTAGCTGTGTTATCTGTATATATCTTATTACTTATGCCATTTGCAGTAGTAGGTTGTGTGTTTACTGAACCAGTTGTAAATACTGCTGAGCTCGGCGTTGTAACTCCTATAGTGGTGTTGTTTATAGATGTATCTTTAACAGGCAATGTTGTACCATCTTCTTCTACTACACCTATTAATCCGTTGTTGACAATAATATCAATTTTATTGCCAGCATCTAAAACAATATTTGTTTGTGAATTAATTTCTGCAACACCTCTACCATCGATAATCAAACTATCACCGGTTAACTTACCTTCAACTTTAAAGTCTCCAGAAACAGTACCATTACCTGAGACTGTAAGCTCACTTGCTGTTAAATTTTGTAGAGTAGTTGTACCAGTTGCAGTTAGGTTTGCAAAAGTAGCATCTAGTGCCGCAGGATCAGTTACAGTTATAACACCAAACGGATTACCATCTGCATCACCATATCTTAATGTATCAGGTGCATCACCTGGAACTTGGAAAACAAACTTACCAGATGTTTTACCTTGAGCATCTGCTCCATTCGTTATAGATCCATCATCAGCAGTATGTTCAATTCCTGTGCTATATAAAACATTACCTGTTGTTAAAATGTTCCAAGTACCTGTTGTGATAGATAAAGTAAACGAATAACTTGTTCCTCTTGTAAGTGTAATTTCGGGATTATCTCCTGCACCTACAGTAAAGTCATTACTTGTAAATCTAAAATTTCCACCCGTTGTAGTTACACTATAATCACCAGAAGCGCCGCCACCGCCGCCGGCTCCTGCCGCATTAATACTTGTTGCAGTTATGTTTCCGTTTGCATCAACAGAAAATCCAGGACTTTTAAATCCAAACTCTGATTCAAACTGACGATTATCAACTGCCATTAATTCTTCTCCAATATAATATATTTATCCGTATACAGTTTATGTATGACTTCTAAAATATTGCGCCGCAAAGAATGCTTTTGCGCCTTGTTCAGCAGTTGTTTTTGGATTTAGAACAAGTTCTACATATGAATCTGTAACAGTAGCACTTACATCAACAATATCACCATTCGTGCTAGTGCGTCCGTACACAACTATGCTTGCTTTATTAGGTGTTGCAGAGACCAAACATTTAATAATTTCTTTTCTGTCTTTTCCTAATTCTACATTGAGTGTATATTCTGCACTAGAAAAATCACCTACATGCCATCTGTCAATAGGTAGATTACTATAAACCTCTTGCCATCGGCCTGCATAAGAAAGTTGTGCATTATTAGCTAATAATACAGTGTTACGTAAACCTTTTTTGAAATATTTGTTTAAATCAATCATAATAAACTCGCTTTGTAGTATTTATCGGAGTTTACTCAAAGCCTAAGATGGATTTTTAATTGTAATTAATTTTCCATATTCTGCTAGGTATAGATATTCTATTTCACTATTTTTTAAGGTCCATATAGCATCTTCAAGTTTTTCAACTAAAGGTTCACCACCTAGATTGAAGCTAGTGTTAAATACAATAGGTAATCCTGTTTTTTCTTTAAATTTTGATATTAGATCATAATAATGTGGATTCTGTTCTCTAGTAACAGTTTGAATACGGCATGTACCATCAATATGAATAATACTAGGAATTTTTTCTGCTATACCATCTTTACAATTCACAGCATACATCATATGCGGACTATCTTTCATTCCTCGTAGATCGAACCATTCGTGTACATCTTCTGCTAGAATAGATCCTGCAAAAGGTCTAAAATATTCTCTACGTTTTACTTGATTAACATAATCCTTACCATCTTCAAAACTAGGATCAAATAGCACACTTCTATTACCCAATGCTCTTGGTCCGTTTTCGCTTTGTCCTTGGAAAATTGTTACAATGTTTTTTTCTGTTAATAAATCTACAATATCTTCAAGTGTAGCATTTTTCATTTCAATGCCATCTTCATTTGTTAGATCATTTAACTGTTGATCTGTATAAAGATATCTTGGTCCTAGATATAAAGTTTGCGTTTGACGCTTTTCTATTTCATCTTCTAAGCCATACCAGAACATCATTGCCGCGCCCATTGCAGTACCAGCATCATTAGATACAGGCTCTACATAAAGTTCTATACCTTTTTCACGTAAAGTTTCTAAGTAGTAATAATTTGCTACACAATTTAATCCGTAGCCACCACTAAGTACAACTTTATTTTTGCCAGTCATTTCAACAGCTTTTAAAATTAATTCTAGAACTTTTTCTTGTGTTTCTGTTTGTACAGCATACGCAATGTCTCTTCTACTTTGTAATAGTGTTACATCTTCATTAGGTTTAGGAACTTCATTTAATTCTTTATACAACCCTGCATTTATGAATGCACCGTTAGGATAGTTAGGTACAACAACATTCCTATTTGTTAACGGATAGTCTACATCTTCTTCAAATAATTTTGGAAAATTATCGTTTGATTTACCATAAGGAAATAACCCCATAGTTTTACCTGCTTCAATACTTGACCAACCACAGTACATTGTAGCCGCTTCGTATGCTTTTACAATACCTGCTCTATCACTTACAATAGCTGTATGTGTTTTTCCGTTTTCTCCAAACTGTTTACTGTCCATTTCAACAATGCCGCCTTGGACAGGTTCTCTAACTCCATAAACTTTATGTAAGGTTGTAAAATTGGACGGATATTCGCAGTCAATAATACTTTCTGTTTCCCAACTCATAATTTGTTCATTGTTAATACCTAGAGGAACAAAAGTACCTGCGCCATCTACAATAACACTAACTGCACTATCAAATCCACTACGATAAAACGCACAAGCACTGTGTAATTTGTGATGCATGAATGCTAAGTCAATTACTTGAGGATGCTCCATAGTGTATGCATTTGCTTTTGCATCAATTAATCCTAATTTACGAGCTAAACCTGTATATACATCATCTCCACTATAATCAACTCTTCCGGCAGTTTCTGCTAATGGTTGTGTGTGAGCTACAACCAAATAATCTAGTTTGTCTGTGTATTCTAAAATTTTTACCATTGAAGCAAAAGGACCGCCGTCGTATTTCTGTCTACTTAGTCTCTCCTCTTCAATTGAAAAAACTACTTCTCCGTCTTTAAGTAAACAAACACCTGCGTTATGACCTCGTGCTATGCCTGCTATCCAAACTGGTTTGCTCATATTAAAATCCTCTGTAATCTGTTCTCCAGTCTAAAGTTTTATCTACACTTTCACAAAAGTAATCAAAATCTTTATGACTGTTTTCATATAAGTTGTTTACATTATCTATCCAATTTTTTGTTTTCTCGGCTAGATTCTGGTTCATGCCTAAACTAGGTAGTACATGTGTTTTAACATAGTCTGCATGTTGTAATACTGTGGGATGTTTATCATCTGTAAATGTAGGACTATTATGGCTTTTAAATTTATAAGGTGGTGTACTATGGTTCCATGCAAAAGTTCCAATAGGTATAATCCAGTCTTTTTTATTTTCAAATATTTTTTGGTATATTTTCAAAGAAGGTACATCTTTCCATAAGTTAGACTGCGGTGTTTTTTCTCCATGTTCGTCTACTGGATAATCACTATTCATTTTATGGATATATCCCATACTAGTCATACGCCAAGTACAACCTATACTACGCAAAAAATTTTGAGCTAAGAGTATATGATTACAAGTGTGCATCATATAACTATTTTCGTCCCAAAATGTTTCTATCCAGCGTCTATCAAAAATATCTTGATTAATATAATTAAAAATACTACCAGAAGTTTTCCAACCAATACCTTTTGCTACTTCGTGTCGTTGATCATTAGTATGCCAGTCATGTCTTAAATGACTTGTCCATTGAATTACAACAGTATCATTTTGTGTTAGATTTTCTCTAGCATGTAATTCTGCAAGACGTTCTGCAATAGCAGTATTGCCTAAACCTGCAAATGCCCAATTTTCATAATGGTCAAAGTGATTACCTAACATATCAGCCCATGTAGGCCATGCATAATTTGTAAATGAGCAACCTATTGAAAATAAGCGTTTCATTTTTCTTTGTCAGGATCTATTTCTCGGTTGATAACGCCTACTAGATATTTAATAATTTCATCATTCATAGCCATTATATTTTCATTATGTCTTGTAGTACCTTCATCCATAGTAATTCTAATAGGATCGTATATCCTATCATTCATTCCTAGATCTACAATTTTTAATGTTTCTTGATTAGGATAACTTACATTTATAGGAAAAGTACTTCCTATTACTGCTGTAGTTGGTGTATCAACTGCATACGATAAATGTTGTCCTACGCTGTCACATCCTAAAAAATGATCTGCAAATTTTATTAATCCAACCCATTGTCTTAAACTTAAACCTTCAGGCATAGCTACCTCGTGTTTAAGTCCCTCGCCTTTGAGTTCTATTTTTAATTCACTCATCATTACTATGCCATAATCTTTTTCTAAGATTTTTAATAATTTTTTTACATCTTTAAATTCAAAACTTCTTGCTGTATGGTCAATAGGTGTATCGTCTATTATCTCAATTCCTCTACCAAAAGGTTGGAAAACTATAATTTTATCTTTCTTTAATTTTTCTTTAACTTCATTTACTAGTTTTCTACCTACCAGTAATTCATCTTTACTTAACTTTAAGTATGGCTTAGGTAATTCTCTAACACCTTTATTGTTTAAAATAATATCAAACGCTTGTGCCAAACTACATTTTTGATTATAGTATTCCCACACTTGGTATGGTTCTGGATTAACAACTTGTCTGTGTTTTATGACATCTTTAAATAAATTTTTATGCCAAGGATCGTATGCTTTTTCATGTAGTACAGGATGACCTTTAAACATATCTGTACCGCCTTCGCATACAATTACAAAATCATCATCACCTGATTCTTTGGCGTATAGTTCTAATGCTGGTATTGAACAAAGCATACGGCCAGCACCTCCGTTTAAGAAAAAGGCTTTTGATCTTTTTGTCATATTAAATTTTCTCCATTAAAAAACCGGACTCAACAGTATATATTCTTAATATAGGTTAAGTCCGGTTAATATTGGATAGAGAAATTTTTAAATTATGCTGTATCTGTGTCTGGATCAAAGTAGTATGGCATTACTGTTTCTGGGAAAGGCCATTTCCAGTGATTAATACCAGCATACAATGTGTCAACATTTTCCAACCAAGTACAATGATTAGTCATTAGTGTACGCTCTTCATCTGTAAATGTTTGGTTAGAATCTGCTAAAGCACGTCTCATACACGCCGCAATATTTGCGTAGCTTTGTACTGTGCTTTCTCTTGAATTTACATGTTCTCTAAAGTTTGGACCTGACCATGTGCTTGTTTCATGATTGTAATACAAGCTGTCTGCCCAATAAATGTTTGGTAGCATTCCAGTAGTACCTTCGTATATGTGGTTATACGTAGATGTATCTCCGTTTGCATCTGTAATAGTTTCTTCATAATCAGCAATATCAGCATGTTCATATTCGTCTGTCATATATGCCGCTCTTAGGCACATTGCATCGCTTTCTGAAGCATCAATTACGATATAATCATAATCATCCTGCTCGTATCCTGCTGGATCAAGTTCTTTCGCATCAGCTTTGTCACCTCTGCCAGCTTCTCTTACTTGATCATCATCTCTGTCTACTTGACAAAGAATGTATCTCGGACCTGTATAGGTCATTTCAAATGTCTTACCAGCGTCCGTTGTTGTTTTGTACGGTTCGTCTGGATAAGCAACTGTTATTGTTTTTCTAATAGGCATTTCTCTATCTCCATTTAACTTTCTACATATTTGATTCTAATTAAGGCATCGCCGCCTGCCCAACCATTGTCGCGAACACCGCTACATGGACTCGCCGCTGGACCACCTGAACCGTGTGGTACAAACATTGAACAACCTTGTGTGTCATAACACTGACACTGTCTGTTTCCATCCCAACATTCAGACCATAAAGTACCTGAACCTGGCATTCTCGACAAACTATTTAGTGCATTGATATAGCCATTAAGTGCCATACCGGACCATTGAGCGTGTCCATTATCACTGTCCATTGAATATGATGCTACACCGCCGCACTCACTAAACATTCCTGGAGGAAGTGCAGTATGATGAATAGTTGAACAGTTACAGTTTGGATAGCAGTGCCAAAATGTTACACAACTAAGTACGCCATCTCTGTTTACATCTCCACCGTAAGCCTGGTTACACCAACTATTTGTACATCTGTTACAAACAATACCGCAGTAACCGTTGTATGATGTATTACACCATGAGTTTGCCGCAAAACAGCATCTACGTGCTGTACCAGTTGTACACCAACTTGCTCCTGACCAACCGCCTTGAGCACACATACAGCCATTTGATCCGCTGTTACCTTGCCAACATACCCTGCCAGGTTCTGAACATCCTCTATGGCAAAGTGAATTATTTCTACAACTCTTTCCAGCATGTCCACAAATCCAGCATCCTGCCGCTACTGTAATTGCTTTTTTGGCATATGCACCTGAGTTTCCTGAAATGGTTGCTGAACAACAGCACATTCTAGATCCTGATCCGCCTGCACCAATAACTTCAATTTCTACGTCACCTGTTCCTGGAGAAATCCAACAAAAACATCCTGGGTATGTAGTATAAGAAGCAACCGTTGAATAAGCAAACACCTTTCCTTTTTCGATGTTTTCTTCTTGACTTGTTCCACTTCTGGATACTAAAATACTTTTTAAACTTGCCATTTCTTACCTCTACGATTCTATAAACTTAATTCTTAATGCTCCCATACCACCTCTGGTAGCATGATCTCTCACACCTGGGCATGGTTGAGGTCCAGGACCACCAACACCGTATGGCAATGTACTCATACATCCGTTTGTATTGTAACAGCCACAGCTTGTATCACTTCTATAACAACCCTTCCAAGGAATACCGTGTCCTGGTGATTTACCTGCTCCGTTAATCATTGCAATAGCTTCTAGTTGACCACCTCCTGACCAACGAGCGTGAGCTGAATCACCTGCCATTCCGTAGGATACAAATCCACCACATTCTGCAATCATGCCCGGAGGAAATGCAACAAATGATCTAAACAGACAAATACATTGTGGATAGCAACCATGGAATCCCATACACCCTATATTTCCGCATCTGTTAATATCACCGCCATATGCAATAGCGTCCCATTGTCCTGTACACTGATTACAAATTGTTCCGCAGTTTGGTCCTGTGTTAGTGTAACAAAATCCGTTTGCTCTAAAGCAACAGTACATGCTCGGAGACGTTGAACAAATACTTACACCACCTTTACCACCTCTAGCACACATACAACCATTACTAGTTGTACTAAACCAACAAATCATTGTAGGTTCTGAACAACCTCTAAAACATAGTGCATCAGAATTACCACAAGCAAATCCTGTACAACCCGTAATAGTATTGCTCGAACTCATAGAAATTTCTTTTCTTGAATATGATCCTGAATTACCTGGAATTCCTCCACCGCAACAACACATTTTTGCACCGGAACCACCAGCACCCCAAATTTCAATTATTGCTGTACCATTACTATTTGGACACCAACAAATTTGTTTACAAAATTTTGTATAAGTGTTACCCTCAGTAAAACTGTAGATACGCCCCGTTTCAAGGTTGTCTTCTGTACCTGCGGGTATCTTAGCTTTTAATAACGCTTCTAATGATGCCATATCTACTTTCCTTTACTATCTATTATACTGCGCCAACGATCCAACCGTATGTTGATCCACTGTAAATCAAAGTTACAATAGCACCGTTAACATCAATTGTTAGATTGTCTGCCGCGTCGTTAATTTCACTTCCGTTACGAGCAACAGTAATATTATTACTTGCCGCGTTGTTTGCAATATCAATAATTTGTATTGTGTCATCAACAAGTAAAGTTGCGTTTGCCGGTAACGTGACTGTATAAGCGCCGCCTGATGTATCAACTAAAAGTCTGTCATTAACTACAGCGTCTACGCTTCCACTGACTGTCTTGGTAGTAACCCCAGCAGTACCAGTTGTTGTTATGTATCTTCCCATGGTTTTATCCTTCTCCTATTGTATTTATGCCGTTGAGGTTTCTATCCCCATAGCTACTGCCGATATATTTGCGCTTGAGCTATAAACTACAATTTTTTGCCCAGCCGCTAGTACTATACCTGTACGTTCTAAAACACCTTTTGATAATATTTCAGTGTTATATTCTATATATTCGCTGTTTATTGGAACATCAGCGGCCGCTACAGCCACTCTTACAGCGGTAGCTTGGTTACCTCTATTGCAGATGTTAACACTTGCTACAGTATACGTATCTGCTGGACACGTATATACGGTAGTATTTGTACCACTTGCTAAATCCGCCGCTCCTATTCTTCCTGTTGCCATTTTTTTGTCTCCGTTAGTTTAGTAGGAACATTTGTAGTGCTACTGGTGCACCATCTATGCCGCCTTTAAAGTTTACTGTGTTTTCTATATTTATCTTACCGCCGGACGTTGTTGAAATTTGATCTCCTGTAATTTCAACCACACCTGCTGTTACACTGTTCACATTCAATGTAGCAACACCACCACCAATTTGTGATGTGATGTAAGTTTTAATAGCCTTTTGTGTAGGAACAATACTGTCCGAGTCTGCACTAAACGTTCCGTCAGTGCTAAATTCAGTAATTACTGCTCCTGCTCCACCAAGTGCCACACTACCCAGTTGTAGCTCGTTCAAACCTGAAATGTTAAACGCTTCAACGTTCAATGTTGCAATACCAGTTGCCTGTTCAACATTAAACAATCCACCAACTCTAAAGTTACCATCTTGGTCAGTGGATGTATAGAATACTCTTCCTCCACCGAAATCATTAGTTTCTCTATCAGGTTGAGGAGCTGATAATGGATCTCCTGGATAATTTGTTTGTGTAAAGTTACCAGTACCAATATCAAGGAAATCGTGTCCAGTTAAACGAACTTGTGAATATCTACGTCTAATTGTAATTTGATCTTGATGTGGTGGTCTTTCGTCTGCTTCTAATGCAGGACTAATTTGTAGTAGAGCTTGATAAGGACTATTACCTGTTAAGTTTGTAATTGACACTAGTTTAAACCATCTGTTAGGTAAACTTGCAAATTCAACATTTGCACCTTTTTGTGGTATACTACCTAAATTATCAACTCTTATTTTTGTTCCTAATTGTCTAATATCTGCAAAACCGTCACCAACAACTTCTGCACTTGCTGTAACAAATCCTGTACCTCTGTTAGAGAATGTAGGCTGTCCTAAAACTCCGTTTCCTATTCTTACAGTGTGAGGAACAAGAACTGTAGAATTTGGATCAATAATAGTCATTTGTGGAGGTGAACTATATCCACTTCCTGGTTCGATTATTTTGACTTCAACAACTTTTTCGTCTGCAACTCTTGCACGACCTCTTGCTCTTGTACCGCTAGATGGAGCATCAAAAATTACTCTTGGTGTAATATCATATGCAGATGTTGCATCAAGTGTTGCTTCAATAGCGTTACCAATAATATGTTCCCATCCCGGTGTACCATCTGATTCTTTTGTTATAGTAGCAATTTTTGTTGCCGCATCAAAAGTATCAATTACACCGTATTGACCTGCACCTAGTCCACTGACTAGATAGATCATCATTCCGTTGTATGCTCCTGTAGGTTGTACATCAGTTGCCGCTAGTGTAATTTGCGTTGTATTACCTGCTTGTGCATTTGATGCAGTAGTTACAAAACCATCTCCACCGTACACTGTTGAATCTTCTTCAAGTTGTACTTCAAATACACCACCATTTCTAACTGTAACACCACTTACTGCCGCTCCAAAACCTTCACCAGCTAGTGTATATCTAGTTGCCGCTCCTATGGTATCAACATCAAATGTTAAGTCAGCCGCTCCGCCGCCTCCTAAAAGACTATCTGAAATAGTAATAGTATCTGTTGGAGCATGTCCTGTACCGCCTTTGATAATTGTAAGTAATTCTATTTCACCAACATTACCTACTGTAACATCAAATTCTTGTCCAGTACCAGATCCTGCACTAGAACCTACTATACCTTTGTATGTTCCAGGTGTTCTAAGATTATCAGTACCGCCTATGTTTGTTATACTTACGATTGCTGTACTTGTATCTGTATAACCAGTACCAGCATTCAAATATTCTAATTGTAAAATTTCATTAGCACCGTCGGTTTGTACAAAAGCTATTTGTGCTTCTAATTGTTGGTTGTCAACTTCACCTAAAATAGGAACTTCAGTTTGATCAATACCTTCTGCTACTGAACCAAAGTCACCATAAGAATTGTTACCATTTGTAGCACGTATTTTACCACCTTCTTCTGCTAGATAACCGATATGACAGTAGTATGTAAACACTGAAACAAGTTCTGAACGTCCTAGATTTGTTACCCAGTAACCAATACCATCACTTAGAATTTGTGTAAAGTCGTTAGCAACAATTGAGTCATTACCACCGTCGTGTAAGTTTCCATCAACTTTCATTCCAATACATGCTGTACCAAAAGTTGATACGTTTTGTACATAAGGTGATTTGTTTTTAATCCATACTGCTTCGTGTGTTGGACCCCAACCTGGGTCAAGTGACACATAAGCACCTGCTGTTGGGCGTTTTGTACCGTAAGCATTTGCTACTGAAAGGTTACCAACAAGTCCTGTTAGTGTACAGTTTCTAAGTCCTGTAGCATTTCTCATAAAGAAAACATCATTTAATGTACTACCGCCTACACTGTTTGTATAATAAAGTGCCGCAAGTAATGATTTATAGTTACCAGTGTATTTCAAATCAAATTTGACTGCATCAATGTATGCTCTTACATCTCTAGAACATGCCGCAATATCGTATGTATAAGCTGGATATGTTACAGCAATATAAGCATGTACTTCTGCTACTATAAAATCTTTGTTTTGTTCAAGTACTTCAATAGCATATGTGTAATCTGTAGACGTTTCAGGAGTATTTGAACCACGTTTAGTTGGTTCTGTAGAATCTCCTGTCGCACCATTGATTGCCCAATCAATATAATCATAAATTTCTTGGAATAACGCCGCCGCCGCTGTGCCTGCTCCTGCACTACCTGCAGGTCTTGAAGTAACTTGTGTTTCTGCGTTGCCTGCTGATTTTGTAATGGAAACGTTTGTTACAATATCACTAGCAATATCTCTTATTCTTGCTATCGATGCTAAACTATAGGCAACATCACTACCCGCTACTAAACTACCTGCTGGAGATATTTTAGTTGAACGTAATTCGTCTCCTACAACCGCAGTATCTTCAGGTACTATAATCGGAAGTACTTCGTTGTATTGTCCAGTTTTTACAAAAATTGTTTTGTTTGCTTTAAGTTCTGCTGGAACATTATTTGTATTTCCTGCTGTAATTGCATCTGTAATAATATCAAACAAATTAGCTACAACAGTATCTATATTATTTGTAGTATATCCTGTTGGTTTAACCTGTGTAATAGGACTTGCAACAGAATTTAATGTTTGGTAATTGTTAGTAGGGTCAGTTTTTTCTAAAACATTTTGAATAACAGTTTCTGCATATTGTAAAGCCGCTACTGTTTCAGCTTCTTGTCCGCTAATATAACTTAAACCACCTGTAGTAAAGTAAGATAATGCTGATTCTCTTGATCTAACATTACCACCATGACTGATGTCCCATGCTATTGCATCAACAATAATACCTGTATCTCTACGACACTTATCTTTATTGTATGTAAATGCACCAGTAAAAGGTGCAATGGCATTTGCTATTTGATAGTCAACCCATTCTACTGTCTCTGCCTGTATAAATGCTCTATTTACTTCCATTAGATATCTATCATCAGCATTTGCAGATCCTAATTCAATTTGTTCACAAGCAAATCTTACTGTTTTGAATGGTCTATCTAACGTAATACCTCTATCAGGTGTTCTATTGTCAACTCCACTTTGTGTGTCAACATAGTATACATGATTAATCGAACCAAAACTTGTCCATTCTGGTGCATCACCTGCATCATTTACTTTTAAAACTTGTCCTGGACTTCCTGCTGGTAACCTAACTGGACCAGAGCCTCCATAATAAACAATATCACCTGCTGTAGTTAAATTTCCTGATTCTGCACCGCCACTAAAGAAATTCCAATAAGTGCCTGCAACATCTGTAGCAGGATCATTAACACTATTGCTTGATGTATGTTCAAGAACACAGATGTAAGAATTTACACCTTGTTGCACTACGTCACCTTTGTTATAATCAGTAGCATCTGTCCAAGTATCTTTCCAACTTGCACCTTCATTTAATTTTTCCCAATATGTAGTATTAGGTGGTTTGATGCCGTTTGAATTTGCTATTGCAAGATATGTCCAACCTCCGAGTCTTACAACGTCACCTGTTCTGTAATCTTGGCTAGTAGAATCATCACCCCAATCTCCGCGGAGATTAAATCCTGTAATGAAAACATCCCAGTGTGTAGGTTGTTCTGCTGGTTTTTGTTGTGAGTTATTTGTTTTAGCAATATAAGTGTAACCACCGTATGTTACAATATCACCAATTTGATAATTTGAATAAGGACCCCAAGTGTCCTCGAATTCTAATCCTGGAACAAACACGGCCCAATTTGCCTCATCGGCTGTTAAATTTGGAGACACACTAGATGTATGATAAGTTGTACAAATCCAAATTGTTCCTGAATCTTTTACAACGTCATTAATTTTATAGCGTGTTGCACTTGTCCAATCACCTTTGTATTCAATTCCTTTGTGATAGTAATCCCATTTAGACTGATCAGCTTCAAGTCCTAATGTTGCAGTTGCGGCAGACGTATGTCCTTGATTACAATTATATACCTGACCGCCGTACTTAACTAAATCGCCAACTTTATATCTTGTATTAATTGTCCAATCTGCTTTCCAAGCAAAACCATCACTAATAACATCCCATTTAGCTTGATCAACTTCTAAACCAGTAACTATATCAGCCGCACTAACATGATAAACTGTACATATGTAAACTCTAGAACCATATTTTACAATATCGTTAACTTTATATCTAGTTGCGTTTGTCCAGTCACCTTTGTAATCAAAACCTTCTCCAAATAGATCCCAGTAGGCTGAAGTACTGTCATCTCCTAAATTACTTTCTAATCCACCAATAGTATCTGTGTCTGAAATATGTCCTGTGTTTGCAATATATAACTGACCGCCATATTTTACAATATCATTAATTTTATAAACTGTTTGTGGAGCCCAATCGCCTCTCCATGTTTGACCGTCTGCAAACTGTTGCCACTTAGGTGTTGCATCATTTAGATCCAACATAAAGTCAGTCTGCGAAATGTGTCCTACAACACACATAAACGTTCTACCGCCATATCTTATTACATCGTCTTTGTAATAAGTTGTACTTTCAGACCATTCGTCCTTCCATATAAAACGTATTCTACCAAGTTTAAATTCAGCCATTGATTACTCCAGTGTATGTTATATTTATCATATCTTATTCTTCCACAAAGTTTCCGCCTACTGCGCCAACGCCACCAAATCTAAAGTATGCTTGTGCCGCAATTTCACCATCAACTCCTTGTTTAAAGTTTACAGGTACTAAAGTACTAATTGAACCTCCTAGTACTTTGAAAATTTTATTGCCTTCGAAGCTAATATTACCTGCATTAAGTCTGTTTACTTTCAAATCAGATCCACCTGATGATACTCTAGATTGTACATATGCGGCAATAGCTTTTTGTGTTGGAACAATGTTATTACTGTTTGCCGCAAAGGTTGGATCAGTTGAAAATTCTCTAACCACAGCACCTGTACCACCTAGTACAACACCGCCTAGTCTAAGTTCTTCTAAACCATCTAGTTCAAAGAATGCCGCATTAATACTAATTGTACCTGTAGCCTGTTCAACTTCAAATAGTTCACCAACTCTAAAGTTACCGTCTTGGTCTGTACTTGTATAGAACACACGACCACCGTTGAATTGTACAACTTCTTGGAACTGTTTTGGTTCAGCATTTGCATCTGGATCGTATCCAAACACATATAATCCTGGATAATTTGTACTTCCAAAGTTACCTGTACCTATGTCTAAGAAATCATGTCCAGTCAATCTAATTTGACTGTATTTTTGTCTTATAACAACATTTTCTCCGTGAGTTGGAGCTTCTGCTCTACCTAAATTAGGACTAATTTGAAGTGTTAGATTATAGTTACCTACACCTCCACTAGATTCTTTAATTTTAACAACAAAATATGTAACATCGTCAATGCCGCCTATGGTAATATTATCACCAGGTCCTGGAAGTTTTGAGATTCCAGTAACTATTAATTCATCTGCAATTTGCAATAGATCTGCATAACCGTCACCGCTGACTGTAGCACTAGATCTAAAGTAGTTACTACCAAAATTAGTTATAGCTGGTTGTGATAGCACACCATTGCCTACCCTAGGATTAACTGTTACATCTGATGTTTTTGTATTATCAAAAACTGTTACAGTTGGAGTGTCTGTGTAATTTGATCCTGTCTCGTGTATGTAAAAAGATCCTATTCTACCACTTGCAACAGACGCTCTAGCCAAAGCTGGTGTTCCGTAATTAATTTTAACAGCATTTGCTTCTGTAGCAGTAGGAATAATCCATACTCCATTTTGTGTTGCAATAACACCTCCGCGTTTTTCAAATGCAGAGTCAACTAGTTTAGATGTCCAATGAAACCCGTCTCTACTTACTGCAATAACATCTGATGATGCGCCTGTATCACTTTTTGGACATAAAAATGTACCATTGTTCCATGCAATGCCTGACCATTCGCCTGGCTCCATAGATCCTTCGTACCAAGTTATACCATCATAGCTTACTGCTGTTTCTGCTACTGAACTATCTGTTTTATTTGTAATTGCTACAAATCTGTCTTTTGCAAAAGTTACATGGCTCCATGCGCTAGTTGCTGGCAACGTACCTGCTGTCCAATTTGATCCATCATCTGTTGAATAGACATAGTTGTTGCTTCTATTACTATCAGTACCTGCAAGTGCTACCCAAGTTCCGTTTCCGTAGGCAGTACAAGTCCAAAAATCTGAAGTTGGAAGTGTAACGGTTGACCATGATTGGCCACCATCACTAGAACGTGCAAGATCGGTAGTAGTTCCGCCACCTCCTAGTGTTGCTAACATTGTATTATTATCTGGTCTGCCAGTTATATCTGTTACAACACCGGTATATGTAAAACTACCGCTGTTTGCCCATGTAGCGCCGCCGTCTGTACTGTAATCACCTGCACCTGCATCGTTCGCAACAAAAATGTTTCCATTTGCTATTGCAACAAATTTTCCATTTGACGTAGTAGCTGGATTCCAACCTTCACCGTCGTTACTAGTTACAACAGTACCTTCATTTGCTGTTGCTACATATATAGGTGAACTATTATAAGTTCCTGAAGCGCAATCTGTCCACGTATCTGAGCTTCCTAAACTTACTGTTCCTGTAGTGTAATTAGGAGGAGAAATATCTACTCGTGGCTCAATATAATATCTTGTTGTATCGTTTAGGCTTGCTTCTATCGGTCTTCCGGAAACATGTTCCCATCCTGGTTCACCATTTGATTCTTTTGCTACAGTTACAATCTTATTTGTTGTGTTAAGGCCTGTAATTCTTCCGTACTGTCCTGTACCTTTACCGTCATATATAAAAAGTCTTTGACCAATATATTTGTTTGGATCATCTTGATCATCTGCGCCACTAAGTGTAAGTGTCGTTGTTGTTCCTATTTGTGCTTTGTTTGCTAGGAATGTATAGTTACTACCACCAATAAAGTTAGAATCTTCTTCTGTAACAAATATTTCAGTAATTGCACCGTCTCTAATATCACTGTCCAATGTTGAAGCAAAACCTGTACCATTACCAGCAATGTTTAATGTTGCACTTGTATATGCTTCTCCTGCATTTGTATATGCAACTCCAAATACCTTATCTTTGTTTGTGTACGTAAATGCAATTTGTGCCTGTTTACTTCTGTTATCAACAGATCCTGTGATCGGTGTTTCATTTATATCATAACCTTCAGCAACACAACCATACTCTCCATATGAATTATTTCCGTTCAATGCACGAACTTTACCACCATCAGTTGAAAGGTAACCTATATGGCAATAGTACGTAAACACTGACACAAGTTCTGATTTACCTTCACCGTTAGCCCAATAACCAATACCATCACTTAAAATTTGTGTAAAGTCATTTGCAACTATTGACTTATTGCCTCCGTTGTGTAGATCACCATCTACTTTCATTCCTATACATCCTGTACCAAATGTTGTTACGTTTTGTACATAAGGAGATTTTGTTTCAATCCAAGCATAGTCTTGGCTTGGATCTCCTGCTGTAGGGTCTAATGAAACGTAAGCACCAGCTGACGGACGTCTAGTTAAATTGTCATTTGGATCTCCTAATGTTCCGTTTAAACCTTGTAATGTACAGTTTCTTAATCCACTACCGTTATGCATATAAAACATGTCACTAGTTTCATATCCATCTGCAGGCATAATTGTTGTGCTACGCAATTCGTCTCCAACTACTGCAACATCTTTTGGTATAACTATTGGAAGTATTTCTTTATATGCACCTGTTGCTACAAACACAGTAGCAGGTGTTCTTTCTAATAAATTACCTTGTAAATACTGTAGTGCATATTTGACTGTTTTAAAAGGAGTTGATTGGCTTCTGCCGTTTTCAGGAATATCTTCTCCCTGTCCAGCAACATACCAAACTTTGTTTATTTCTCCTAAATTAGCCCATTTTAATGTACTGTCTTCATCTACCTTAAGTACATTACCAGATGTTCCTATAGCTAGTCTCGAAGGACCAGCTGTGCTACCATCATCTCTAACGCTGTAAGTTCTTAAATCACCTTTGTAACGCAATACATTATTAGTTACACTAGTTTCATTTGCTCCAGCATAAACACTCCAATAATCTGGTCCTGGACTATTTTTTTGTAAATCAAATTTTGGTCTAGCTTCGATAATATTGCTATAGTGTTGTTTTTTACAAATATAAGAAATGCTTTCGTCCATAACTACATCGCCGGGGTAATATTGGAAAAAAGAACTATCTTCACTAGCAGAATCTTTCCATTCGCCTTTCCATGCAATCGCTGTAGTAATTAATCTCCAACTTGCAGTTGTGTCATTGTCTGGATCGCCCGGTTCTGTTTGTTCAACAGGTAGTATGTTTAAAAGTGCTTCGTATAAGTAGCCGCCTTTGCGTACAACATCACCAGGTTTATATTGAACTAAAATATCCCATTCACCTCTTAAATTGTAACCTCTAGTTATAATTTCCCAATCTGCTCCAACACCGTCTTGTTGGACATCAAATGCACTTGGATTTGAACCAATATTAATTGTTAATGCTATGTAAGAATACCCACCGTATGTTACTACATCTCCTGGTTGATAAACTTCATTGTCACTCCACACATTTTCATAACCTAAACCAGGTAACCAAATATCCCAATCGTCTGTGTCATCAAATGTATCAGTACCACTCATACCTCTTCTTGCTCTATACAAGTTTGATCCATATGTTACAATGTCATTTGTTTTATACCATTGTGAACCTGACCATGCTCCTTTGTATTCAATTCCTTCTGCAACTAATTCCCATTTTGCTACAGAAGAATCTAAACCTAAATCAGTTCCGATACCTTCTCGTATGTCGCTGTTACTTGTGTGACCAACAATACATCTGTATATGTTACCACCATATCTTACAATGTCATCTTTTACATATCTAGTGTTAACTGTCCATATATTTTTCCAATTATCACTTCTATTATAAATTGCCCATTTATCTATATCAAATTCTAAACCGTTGACTGCATCGTTACTTTGATGATCTTGTGTACAAGAATATAAACTGCCACCGTATTTTATTAAATCATTTTTCTTATAATATGTGTTTGCTGTCCATGTTACAAGATAATTAGGACCTTTTGAAAATATTTTCCATTTTTCTTGATCGAATTCTAAACCAAGTGCAATAGTAGCCTGGCTTGTATGGCTGTCAATACAAGTGTACACTATTCCTCTATATTTTGTAATATCATGTACTTTATAAAAAGTTTCAGGTTGCCATTCGCCCTTCCATTCATATCCATCTAGCATTTGTTCCCATTTAGGAGTAGCAACCCCTGCAACAAAATTATCTAGGTCGTCATTGAAATCTGCACTCGCTGTATGGTTAGCTAGTGCAACAAATACCTTACCACCATATTGCACAACATCATCTTTTCTATATACTGTGCCTGCGCTCCATGTACCTATCCAGTTAAAACGAAGTCTATCTATTCTAAATTCAGCCATTTTTTACATTCCTAATCATTATGTTAGTGTATTTATTTGTCCACCCATACCTGGATGGTTTACGCAATAATAATATAAAGTTGGTGCATTTACTGGAACAGTAAATTTCACATAACTTCCTTCAACTCCTGGCGTACCAAATACTTCTACTCCTGTTGTATACTGCACTCCACCATTGTGTGTACCATCTGCTGTTGTGCTTAATCTTAGAGGGTGTGTATTATTAGAAGCATCTGCTTGACCAAATGTGTATACTTGTCCTTCATATAAATTTAAAGTAGGAGTTAGTATACCATTAAAGAAGTATTTGTTTCCGCCTGAATTTGCAACAGTTACTTGATAATAGTTTTTATTATAGTTTGTTAAGCCGTCACTACTAATATCATTTGAATATGTATGTTTTGCATTTACACGTACAACAAATTCTCCATCGTCATTGATGTAATAATTAATATGTCTATTATCCCATCTAAATTGTTCATAATTTAAGTTTTCATATATTATTTCATGATTTTGATCTCTACCTTCGTAAAAATCTTGTCCTTGTTCAAAGTCTGGAAAATTATTACTAGGGTCACCTGGTTTGTTTACTTGTAAAGAAGCAGTTGCATCCATTTGATCAATTTTTGTAAAAAACAGTTCGCCTTGTTCTGTACGTCTAAGACCGTAAAAAAACCTTCCGTCTAAATTTCCTGTAATATAACCTGCTTCATTACCTGCATACTGTGACATAATTTACTCCTTACGTAATATCCACATAACTTATGATTGCATCAATCGAATCATCTTGATCAGACTGCACAAGTATTGAATATCCACTTGGTATAATAACCTTTTCACCACCTATCATTGCTTTGAAAGCTGTCTGGGGTGCTATCATAACATCTTTCACATAAAACGCTTCTACACTCGTATCGTCTCTAATTAATATACTTGCTTGAATAGCAAATTCTGAAGTGTTAGCTAAATTCAAACCAATAATTGTAGCATTTGTTCCTGGTGCGGCTTCAAACACTTCAATCTTTTGTGTGCCTACGTCTTTAATAATTTTTTGTCTAAAAAATGTTGCCATTATCTTATCCTAACACTAATACATATTCTAAAGCAATCGCTTCAGCATCGTTTCTACTAATACCACTAGCACTACCTGCGACACTTGTCCAGTTTGTACCATCAAAAATCTCAACTCTTTCATCAGCTGTATTGTACCTTAACATACCAGTTTCTGAATTAACAAAAGCAGGTCTGTTTAAGTTGTCTCCAACTGGTATAACAACACCTTTTGTTCCTGCAAACTTAAAGTATCCGTTTGCATTAGAGTCAAAAACCGTAACATTATCTGTTACTGTATTTAATATAGTTGAGTCTTTTATTTGGAAGTTATCGATGACAACACCGCCTGTACCGTTGCCCGATAACTGCAAATCACTATTAGTAGTTATCGTTTTTATGGTATTATCTTCGAACTCTAAATCATCTACAATAAGTTTAGTTGTACTAAATCTAGTTGCAGTAAGATCTGCTGTCAATACGCCTGCGTTGTAGAATCTAATTACATCATCATTTGCACCAGGAGTAAGTTCAGCTGTTATTTTTGTATCTCCGTCACTGTCTACAACACCTTCGTCTAAATTTACCCAATTTCCGTTGTAGCCTTCAAAATTATTTGTTTGATTGTTGTATCTAATCATACCAGTTTGCGGTGTTGCATTTCTTTGTGATGTGTCACCGTTTGGTAGTATAATACTATCTGTACTGTCTATTTCCAAAGTGCCACTTGCAGGACTAATAACCATTGTTCCTGTAGTCGACATAATATTGTTATTAAAACTGTAATCATCTATTACAATACTACCAGTTCCGTTTGCTCTTAATTCTAAATCACTGTTGCTTAGGGTAGTTGTAATAAAATTGTCATCAATTAACAAGTCCCCTGTGAAGAAACTGTTTGCTGTTACTCTACCTTGTGATTGCAATCCACTTGCACTTATGTCACCTAAAACAGTAAGATTTTGATTTATAACTACATCGTTATTAGGTATAACAACTTGTCCAGTCCCGCTTGCAGATAATTCTAAATCACTATTTGATTGTGTAGTTTGTATAGTGTTACCTTGAATAACTATATCATCAAAATCTGCTTTCCCGTCTACAGTTAAAGTATCATTTACATTAAGAATGTCAGTAGTAATATTTGTACCTGTAATATCTTGGACTGTAGTTGTTCCTAAAACATTTAAATCATTTGTAATTTCAACATTGTTATCTGGAACTATAACTTGTCCTGTTCCATTTGCTCTTAATTCTAAATCACTATTACTTTCTGTAGTTGTAATGTAATTGTCATTGATTTCAATATTATCAAAATTAATTTGACCTTGTATAGTCATGTTATTGTTGATAGTCAAGTTATCAATAGTAGCTGTTGTTCCAGTAACGCTTCCGGTAAATGTTGTGGTTCCGTCTACTGTTAAATTTCCAGTTATAGTAACATCTTCTTGTAAAACAATTTGACCAGTACCACTTGTTCTTAATTCCAAGTCACTGTTTGACAATGTTGTTGTAATATAGTTGTCGTTTATTTCTATATCTTCGAATTGTGCTTGACCATTAATAGTTAACAAATCATTTACAGTCAATCTATCTGTAGTTAAAAAATTACCTGAACTATTGTTAAAGGTAATAGTTCCGTCTACATTTAAATCATTAGTAATGTTAACATTATTGTCAGGTATTAATATTTGTCCTGTACCTGCCGCACGTAACTCTAAATTACTATTACTTTGAGTTGTAGTAATATAATTATCGTTAATTTCTATATCTTCAAAGTTAGCTTGGCCATTTATTGTTGCTGTATTAGCAACTAGAGTATCTGTAGTAATTGTACCAGTCGCCGCTAGGTTATTAAAAGTAGTAGTGCCAGTAACTGTTAAGTCTCCGCCAATTTCTAAATCACTATCAGGAAAAATAACCTTTCCTGTTCCTGCGGCTGATAGTTCTAAGTCACTGTTGCTTTCTGTTGTTTGAACAACATTGCCAGCAATCTGTATATTTTCAAAATCAGCTTGTCCTGAAACTGTTAAAGTATCTGCTACAGTCAAACTTTGATTAATATTAATTGAACCGGACGTTTGTACAATATCTCCGTCAAATGTTGATTGACCTGTAATTTGTACATCACTGTTGATTGTAACTGCACCATCATATGCTGTATTTCCTGTTACCTGTAAATCACTGTCAATAACAACATTGCCTGTACCTGATGCATTTATCTCAATATCGCTATTACTTTCTGTTGAAATAATTTGATTGCCTTCAATTTTAATATTACCATTGTCAAAGTTATTTGCGTAAACATTTTTCCAACGTTTTGCATCAGATCCTAAATCATATGTTGCATCAATATTAGGTGTAATATTACTGTCAACATCAGCATTAATATTAATTGAATCAGTATCTTCATCACCAATTGTTACATTACCACCTACTGTTACATTTCCAGTAACATCTAAATTACCAGATATGTTTGTGTTGGTTTGTATATTAACAATATTTGTTGCACTATCAATGTCAAAATCTTGTGTAAGAGTTTCTATAGTGTTTCCGCTTATTCTAAAATCACCAGTTTCTATTTTAGTACCATCAACAAAAGTAGTATCTCCGCCTGTTGTGAATGTTAATCCATTAGGTGTAACAACATCTAATGTTGCCGCATTAAACACAACTTGTCCTGTTTCTTGATCTACATAAAAACTATCGCCTACTCTAAAATCACCTCTGTGATCAACGCTTGTATATCTTACTTTTGCATTATTAAGTTCTGTAGTCTCATTAGCTTGTATAACAGTTGTTTCATCGTTAGTTACTTCTTTTCCGTTACCAATGTATGCAAAATTATGGCCTATTAGATACATTATAACGCCGTTTCCGTCGCCATACGCTCCATAGTTGCCATATATGTTAGCACTTCCTATACTCCTAATTTCTCCACCAAAATCTGTAAAGTCTGCAAGTTCTACATAGTTTGCAGTTGCGCCGCCACTAAAAGAAATTGTTTGTCTTTCTTTTACATCTTCTTCTAATTCAGTTGCACCATTAGCACCGTCGAAATGTGTCATAAACACAGTGTTTGCATCACCAACCTGTTGTGATGTAGGTACTGTATAAGTTCCTGTAGCATAGCGAGAACTGTTGCTAATTCTTATATCGTCAATGTGTCCTGTAAATAAATTTTGTCCTAGATAATTGCCGCCAATTTTAGTTGGCTTAATATCTCCATAGTTTGTAAGATCTCTATAAGTTACTCCAACTTGTGTGCCATTCAAATACAGTCTTGTCCATCCATTAAATCTACTAACCGCAATGTGTTGCCAAGAACCTGTAGTAATTGTGCCGCCTTGTATTCTAGTTGTGTCAGCTGTTGCATACTTTAATGTAGATCCGTCTAAGAATACATGGGGTGTAAAGTCTCCAGCAACTCCTGCTCTTAGGTCAAATATAGTTTGATTACCAGTTACTGTATCTGGATCGATCCAACATTCTAATGTGAAATCTCCTTGTGCAAAACCAAAATCTTCATTAGCTGTAATAGAAATGTAACTGTCAACACCGTCTAAAAATAAACTACTTGAACCAAATTTTTTGTTTGCTGTTTGTAAAACTGCGCCGCCTTTGAATCCAATTATTTTCTTTAGTCTTAGTGTTCTTTCAGTTAAGTTTGTAAGATTACCGTTTATATAAAATTTACCATCTGTATCTTTGTCTGCAATAGTTCCTGTTGCTAAAACAGTACTACCGTCAACACTGCTTAGAGTAAAAGTTTCTCCTGCACTAAACGAACCGTCTAGGTCACTAACTCTAATTGCTGTTTGACCTGCGCCTTTGAGGCCAGTAGCGCCGTTAATTGCATTTATACCTTTATTTGCAAAGTATGTAAACGAATTTAACCATTCAACTCTTACTCCGTTTGTAATAGTCAATGCGTCAACTCCAGGAGTAATAAAAGTTACAGCATGGAATAAAACGCTTGCTTCTTTTGAATTTGCTGTTGCGACACTACCATCTAAATATGCACCTTTACCTGCGTCACCTTGATTAAATCCTCTAGGATCACTAGCGTTTGTTACACTACCTTTTGTTAAAACTGTTACGTTTCTAATATATGGGCTACGAGATGTAACTTCAAAGTTTGGTGCAAATCTAAAAGCATATCCAACATCTGTTCCGCTGTTATAGTAAAAATCTTGTATTGTTAAATCTTCAACTGTAGTTTCACCATTTAAATGAAATACATCTTCAGAGTCAACACTATCAGGTCGAACTGTAACACTTCTTAAACTATGACCTTTTACTGTTACTCCTGCTGGTACTACTAACGGAAGTCTTTCTTGATACACTCCTGGCATAATATGCACTGTGTCTCCAGCAGTAACAACTTGTAATGCTTTTTCAATAGTTGCTACTGGATCTTGCGGGTGCGTTCCTGTGTTAGCATTGTCACCATTTTCTGCAACATAAACTATGTTTCCGTATCTAGTTTGTAAATCTATACCATCAACTGACAGTGTATCAGTTGTAATATTACTAGCATTTACACTTTGTATATAACCAGCATTCCATCTTTTTGTTGGTGTACCTAAACTATATGTGTCATTGATATTTGGAATTAGATCACTTGCTAGTTCAGCATTAAAATCAATACTATCTGTTGCAGAGTCACCTAAAGTAATATTACCATCTGTTGTTACATTTCCTGTAACATTTAAATTACCGCTTACGTTAGTATCTGCAAGTAATTCTATTGTTCCTGTACCAGAGGCATCTAATTCTAAATTTGCATTACTGTCGATTACTCTAATAGTATTATCGTTAATTTCAATACTGTTTACAACAAGTTTGTTTTGATAAACAACATTGTCAGCTGTACCTAGATTAATAATATCCGTATCACTTGAAATATTGTTGTTTTCAAATGTAAGAGAGTCAACAATAACATTATCTGCTATTAGATTGTCTGCTCTAATTGTGCCGTTAACTTCTAAATCGTATTGTGGATTGCTGGTGTTAATTCCAACTCGCGAGTTGTTGACATCCAAATATAGAAGATCCGTCTCAAAAGCCAGGTCAATCCCGTTTCTAACGAGATTTGACTTTAAGAGCGGACCGGATATGCGACCTACAGCCATCTCTTCTCCTCAATACGGGCATCTTGTGCCACCAACCACCTTACATTGCGGGTTGACCACAGTATGATAACATCAAATTTTAGGTCTGATTTAATGTTATATAATGTATTTATGTGATTATGAAATAATGTACAGCTTACCCAAAGATTAGAATGTATTCATTCATAATTTCTTGCATTTCTGCTTCACTTGTACCTGCGCCGCTACCTGCCGATGTTACCCAAGATGCACCGTCATATACTTCTAAAAATGCCAATGAAGTATTGTATCTAATGTGTCCTTGTTCTGGATTTGGCTCTCTAGTTCCGCTTCCGCCTGTAGGAATAACAACACCTTTTACACCGTCAAATTTAACATAACCATCGCCTGTACCTGCAAATTCACCATGATTATCGGTGCCTGTAATTTGTATATTATTGTCTAAAAAACGCCAGTTGTCTATAGTTACTGCACCAGTTCCTTGTTCTGGCAACAATAGCAAATCACTATTAGTAATATTTGAAGTAATTAAGTTTCCATCAATGTCAATACCTGCTAGTTCTACTCTATTGAAAGTGGTAGAATTAGGATATCCCATGTCAGCAATTTTATTATTTTTTATGTAAAATTCTAAGCCATTTGTAGATGTGTTTGCAAGCACTCTAGTTTTTTGATCATCACTTGCTAAACCGCCCAATGTTTTGTGTACATTATTACTGTATCCGACAAAGCTGTCAAAGTTTATATCATAGTGTATTTGAGCGTCTTGATATAATGGTAAATTACCCTTTGGTAATAATAAATCTCCTGTAGAGTCTATTTGCAAATAATCTCCCGGCTGGAATATTATATCTGCCGCAGTACTATCAGCAGTTTTTGTATCTAACACATTATCTTTAAAACGTAGGTCTTGTAATTCAACAAGTGCCGCACCATTTGCTCTAAGTTCTAAATTACTGTTTGATTCTGTTGTTGTTATAAAATTATCATCTAGGAAAATATTACCGCTCATTTCTAATTGATTTACAGCAATATCATCATTAAGATTAATACCTCCTACAGTTAGTATTCCATCAATAGTTAGTGCATTGTTTATTGTTGCACTATCATTGATAACAACATTTCCTGTTCCAGATGCTTTGAAAACAAAGTCTGAATTTGACAAATACGTTTGCATACTGTTTCCATTAACAAGTATTTGTTCAAACATTGCAGTAGTAGGTGCGTATAAATCATTTGTAGTTACATCATTTACAGTTGTATTAATTGCGTTAGATATATTAAAACTTGTTGCACCATTGATTGTTAAATTATTTTCTATTAGTACATCTTCTTGCAGTTTTACAATACCGGTACCACTTGCTCTTAAATCTAGATCACTATTGCTTGCATTTGTAGTAATTGCATTACCTACAAAACTTACAGTTTCAGTTTGAATGTTTGTAGGTGCTGTAACATTATTTGTAATTGTAATGTCATCAAATGTTGCATTTGTATAGTTTGCAATATTTTGATTGTACGATGTACCTGATAAATTACTTTGAATTGTTGTGTTTGATTGTAGCTGTACAGTTCCTGTACCACTTGCTCTTAATTCTAAATCTGCATTACTGTCAAATGTTTCAATGGTATTTCCATGTAATTTAATACTACCAATACTGCTTCCTGGAGCAGTAAAGCCTGTGTTTACTGTTGCATAATTTGTTGTTACACTTTGTCCTGTTGCTGTTGTAAAGTCTGTACTGCTGGTAGAAATATCATTAGTTACATTAACATTTTCTTGTAAAATTACTGTACCTGTACCGTTTGCTCTAAATTCTAAATCTGCATTTGTGCTTATAGTATCAATTCTGTTACCTTCAATTTTTATATCACCAATGATTTGATTTTCGACATCATAATTATTTGTAATTAATCTTTCGCCACTACTTGATGTCATTGTAGCACTATCAAAACTGTAATTTGCAGTAGGTGCTTGAATATTTGTTGCATCAACATCGGTGTTAATTATAATTTTACCTGTTCCGTTTGGACGGAATTCTAAATTACTATCACTTTCTGTTGATGTTATTTTATTACCAAGTATTGCAACACCTTCAAAATTTGCCATTCCTTGTGCATCAACACTTGTTGTAGTTACAGTATTAAAAGTTGTATTTTTGTTGGAAACTATATCACCTGTAAATGTTGTTGATGCATTGACATTCAAATCATTATTAAATGTTTGTGCTCCATTAAGATCGACTGTTCCTGCTGTACTATCTGTACCAACTTCTAGATTATTAAAAGTAGTTTGCCCTGTACCTGCTGGATTTATTAATAAATCACTGTTTGTATTATTAGTAATAATATTATTACCACTAATTTGAATTTCGTCTAAGTCTAATTGATCTGCAAATAATCTAGACCAGCTTTTTGTAGTTGAACCTAAACTATATGTGTTATGAAAATTAGGAATTATATTACTTACTAAATCTGCACTTAAATCTATGCTATCTGTGTCTGCATCACCAAAAGTAATAAGTTCTCCACCTATTGTAATATTTCCTGTTATACCTAGATTACCTGTAATGTTTGTATTGGCATTTATGTTTACGCTTTGTGGACTTGTGATGTTTAATTCACCAACTACTGATTCCATCATATTATTTTGGAATCGTATAAAATCAGTACGTACTTGTGTGCTATCTATAGTAACACTACTGCCTTCAGTTCTTACAACTAATTGATCAACTCCACTAAAATCAAAATTAGCACTGCTAATATCAACTTCACCTGTTTCTTGATTTACATATAACGCACTTCCTACTCTTAAATCACCGTTATGATCTATACTTGAAAAAAGTACTTTACCATTGTTTAATTCTGTAACTTCGTTTGATTGTATAACGGTAGTTTTATCATTATCAACTTCTTCATTATTTCCTATATATGCAAAATTATGATCGATCAAATATGCTACGCAATCATTACCGTCAGCAATTATTCCTTTATTACCGTATACGTTTGCACTACCAATACATCTCATTTCAGCACCGTATTTTACTGTGCTACCATCTGTGCTTAGATGTCCGGTAAGTCCATTTTCTAACTTAATACCTGTTTCTGCAAAGTAGATAAAACTGTTCAACCATTCAATTCTTACACCATTAGTAAATGTAACTGCTTGTGCTCCAGGTGTAATTGCAGTAAAGGCATGAAACAACATACTTGCTTCTTCAGAGTTTGCTGTAACACTTGCACCATCTGCAAGTATAGCTCTTCCTGCATCGCCTGCATTATAACCTCTAGGATCAGTTGCAGAAGTTGTTGATCCTTTTGTAAGCACAGTAATATTCCTAAAGTAAGGACTTCTATTTGTAACTGTTGCGTTTGGTTTAAATCTAATAGCGTAGCCTTTGTCGTTTACACTATCATAATAAAAATCTTTAATTGTAATATTTTCAATAGTTGTATCGCCGTCGATTAAAAACACATCTTCGCTTTGACTGTTAGTGTCAGGAAATATAGTTACGTTTCTAAGCTCATGTCCTAATATAGATGTATTTGCAGGTATTTCTAACGGAAGTTGTTCAGCATAGTCGCCTGGAGCAACGTGGATTATTGTAGGTCCACTTGCACTACTATCTGCGGCTTCAAGTGCTCTGCGTATAGTTAAAAATTGAGATTGTGGATGATCACCTTTATTTGTATCTGAACCTAAAGAACTTACATAAAATATATTTCCAGCACGTAAGGTAAAATCTATATTATCAATTGTTGCTTGTGTAACTGTTAATATATTTGTTGTTAAGTCGTTTACATGAAGATTTTGCCAACTTTTGTGTTGGGACGAATCTAAATAATCTTTACCTAAATCAAATGCACTATCAAATACAGGTATAACATCACTGTCAACATCACTGTTTAAAGTAATTGTATCTTGATTACTATCGCCAATTGTTAAATTGCCGCCTATTGTAATATCGCCGGTAGCGTGTAAACTTCCTGTTACATTCGTAGTAGATTGTAGTTCAATTGTTCCTGTGCCGTTAGGAAGAAAATTTAAATTTGCATTTGTAACATATGTGCTTATAGTATTATTATGGATATCTATTTGCTGTGTTCTTGCTCTTGAAGTATAAACATCATCATCGAAAACTAAATTTCCTGATAGAGCTTGAATAGTTTGTCCGCTAACCGATAAATTACCGGTTTGGTAAGATTGCAATCTTACTAAGGGTGCATTAATTGTAGAATTAACATCTAAATCAAATGCAGGCGCAGATAAATTTACACCTATTTTGTTTGTATTAACATCAAGTTTAAGAGTAGGAACACTATTAGATGCATTCCTAAAATCAAGATTTTTTCCTTGACGTTCTAAATTTGCAGTTAATAATGGTCCGGATATACGACCTACTTGTGCCATGTGGATTCCTCTTTAGACACAGTATTTATCGGTAATAGATTATTAGCTTTCGACGTATTTAATACGAACTGCGCCGTCGCCGCCGCGCCATCCGTGGTCTCTAACACCTGGACATGGATTTGCCGCAGGACCGCCCGATCCGTATGGTACTTGGTGCTGACAACCTAACATATCGTAACACTGACATGCTCTGTTACCCATCCAACATGAAGCATGATATACACCCATACTTGGCATTCTACTTGCCGCGTTAAGAGCGTTTACATATTGGTGAGCTCCCATACCTGACCATCTTGAATAAGGATTATTTTCTTCTGTTGCGTATGTAACAATAGTACCATCTTTACCCATTACATATGCTGGTAGTGCTACGTGATAATAGTGCATACATGTACACTGTGGATAACATCCTAAGAAACTAGAACAACTAATACAACCACATCTGTTAATATCACCACCGTAACTACAAGCTAAGAAAGCACCTGAACACTGGTTACATACTAGTCCACAGTTTGGACCTCTGTTTGTTGCACAAAAACCATTTGCTCTATAGCAACAATACAAACTTGGAGAAGTTGAACAAAAACTAATTCCACCTCTTCCACCTTGTGTACATACACAACCATTGCTTCCTGTAGAGAACCAACAGTACATAGTAGGTTCTGAACATCCTCTAAAACATAAAGAACTTGCATTACCACAAGACTTACCAATACAGCCACAAATTCTTTGTCCTGCATTCATGCTTATTTCTTTTCGAGTAAATGCCGCCGCATTGCCTGGAAGTCCTCCTCCACAACAACACATTCTAGCCCCTGATCCTCCTGCGCCCCAAGAGTCAATTGTTACAGCACCATTTCCTGGTGCTACAAAACAAAAACCATTACACATTTTTGTGTACATTTGACCATTCATGTACGAATAAATTCTACCTTGTTCAAGGTTAACTTCTGCTGTACTAAAGTTTTTTGATCCTAACAATGATTTTAATGACGGCATTTATTACTCCTAATCTAATATTATTTATCAAAGTTATGCAATACTGTAACCGGCTTACCTAAATCGGGTGCAGAACTAAATTGTATATAATAACCAGGTGCTTTTCCTCCTGGATTTTGTACTAGTTGATAATTTGTGCCTGAAATTTGGAATACATTTTCCACTAACACAATTATATTTTTTGCAGTTTTAGGTGCCGGAAAATTAGGATCACCGTTATTCAACGGGCCAAATACTGTTTCATTAGCATCTCCATTACCTAAATTTTGTTGAACAATAGTAGTTGGTTCTTTTTTTCTAACTTCTCCCCAAGCACCATCTGAATACATTTCAAAAGCATCTAAAACTGTGTTGTATCTAAGCATTCCTGGTTCAGGAAACACAGGACGCTCTGCATTATTACCTACAGGAACAACCATGGCCAAGTTGCTGTCCATACGTATAACGTCATTAATATCGTATTTTAATCCCTTACCTTTTATACTTCTAAGATTAGAGCTTTGTGCTTTCATTAATCTCATAATTATACTTCCAAATAACTTACTGTTGCAACTAAGTTTGTCGGAGACTCTCCTAGTGCTACAATTTTATCACCTGCATTCAGAACAATTTTTTCTGAATCAAATGTAAATGTTTCACCAGCGGGCAAATCTAATGATCTGATAACCATATTTGTATTACTTTTAGGATCTCCACTTTTTACAAAGTGTAAATCAAAGTTTGTCAATCCATGTTCTAAATGAACTGGATTTGGTGCTTCAGTATTACAAACCATAATGGTTAATACAGCATAGGATTTTCCGGCTGGCACTACAAGTAGATCTGTATCTGTACTTGCTATTGCTACGTTTTCTATGGCCATATTTTTTCCTTTTTAAAACAACATGCTCAATAATAGAGCACTATTTCTACTTACTATTTCTCCGTCTTTTGATGCGCTATGTTTGAAAAACAAACCAGTACCACCTGCTTCAGGAGTTTTTACATATAATTTTATACCATCTGTCGGACTTGCTGGATCAACAAGAACATCATCTAATCCTGGAGTAGATGTAAGAGTCATATTATCTCGTACAACAACTCCGCCAGTACCTGGTGCTGATAATGTTAAATCTGAATCACTTATAAGTGTTTCAATCATACCGTCTTTTATACGTAAATCTTGGAATTCAACTCTGTCTGCAAAAATTTGTCCAGAAGCTGTACCGTCTAAATTAAAATTAACAACACTTTGTAGTCCGCTTATTTCTTGATCTCTTACTTCAACAAATGACTTGCTTGTTGTTCCTTCTTCAATACGTCTTTGGAATGTGCTAGTTAATGCAGTTACAATTTCATCGTCAACATATTTTTTATTCGGAATGTCGTCGTCATCTGTTACTTGCAATTCATAATCATTAGTGCCAGTAACACTTACAACACCAGTTCCTTCATTAATTAAATGTAAATCTCCGCCAAGTGTATCAATTGCAACAGTTTGTATACCTAGTATTGCACCTGATAAACTTTTAAATGTAAATCCACCGCTCTGTAGAGTATTAGTTACAGGATCAGTCCATGTTATACCTTCATCGTATAAAAATTGACTGTCTGCCGCTCCGCCTCTGTCTATTTGTATACCAGACGTAAGTAGCGTAACACCTACACCTGTTTCTCCAGAGTTTAGTGTAATAATGTTATCTTCGATATTTAACTCTGATGAATTAACTACAGTTTGTGTACCGTTGATTGTAATATTACCTGTTACAACTACATCACCTTGCACAGGTCCAGTATCAAGAGTGATAGTTCCACCGTCTTGAACTTTTATACTATAATCATCATTTGGTACTCTTACTACACTTGTCATTTCAAATTCCTATAATGTAGGGAGGGAAAACTCCCTCCCTAAAATTGCCTTATGCGTTAGCAAAATCGTCATCATCAACGCCTGCTGTATCGTCATCACCAGCTTCTTCAACTTGTGCGCCGCCATCAGTTAGATCTGCGTCAAAGTTCCAAGCTACTGACTTGCCGTCATAAGCGTTTGTTCCTGTTGCATCTGGAGCAACTAGTGTTGCTTTACGTCCAGTGATTTTAGAAACTTGATATGTTTCTGAATCATCCATTAACATAGTGATACCCATTTCACCAGCCGCTAGTGCTGACATAAGTTTACCTGTTGTTAATGTGCAAGTGTATTCAGTGTCTGATGCACCGATTTCTGCTACTACGAATTTCTTACTACCTTTTTGACGAACAATGTGTCCTTCAACAACTGCTGTCCCGTTATGAAAATCGCATTTGATTTCATTACCTCCGGCAGTTGGTTCGCCGAAGTATCTTTTATTAAGTGGTCTTCCCATTTGTTTTCTCCTTTATAGAAGTCCGATGCACGTTCTAGGTGCTACGGGGTTGGTTCCCCATAAGTCCGCCTCGCGGCACACTACCTGACACAAGTATTTATCACAAATGAAAAAAGGCTTACAAAGTCTCCTTTGTAAACCTTAAAAGATAATAAGCAATTTTAGGTAGGACTCGGTTTCACCTACAACCCTTCGACGCAGATACCTGTCTGAATCCCGGGCGCCTAGTTCCGCTCGGTAGAGCGATGTGACACAACGCATTTCTGCAACCATGCCTGGGTACCACCCCTAACTAGCCATCTTCGACCCTCTGGTAAGAGCCTCTTCGATGCACTAAAAAACAAAAGTTAATTACTCTCTTGTTGCTTATGTTACTAATATAGCAAACTATTATCTAAATGTCAACCTCTTTTTTACCAAAAAATTAAATTTTTTGCATTCTTGAGTCTTTAGATAGTATATTTTTTTCGGCCTTAGGTCTTGCAATGCTGTCTTTTGAGCGTTTACGTAGTACTGCACTTGTGCTTATTTTACGTTTAAGATCTGCTAAGGGTTTCTTTAAATCCCATTTAAAGTTCATATCACCCTCCCTTTGTTAAAGTTTAGGTGCGTTCCTTCGCTTAATGCTACTTCCGGCCCGTAGGCTGAACGTATAATTATTTATTATTTAATATTTCAATGAATTGTTTTTCTCTATCTAAAAATTTATAGTCAATTACTACTGGTTTCATTGACTCTAAATGTTCAAATACAGTTTTTGGGTCAAAGTCTGAACAACTGTATACATCTAGTTGTACTAGTGCAGGTTGTGATTCGTCCCATATGTGCATTGCAATATGACTTGTTTCGATAATTGCAAAAGCAGTTATTCCTTTGTTACCCTCCATTTTGCAATAGCTTGCAGTTGGACCATACAAAGGTTTCATATTAATTTTTTTGATTAAAGATCGTAAAAATTTGGTGGCTTTTGCTTTGTTGATTATTGGATTATCAACTTCTGCTCTTACCACCAAATGTTTATGCTTCAACATATGAAGACTATTTAGCTACAAGTTTTAATTTCTGTCTTATTTGACAACAAGTGTAAGCTCTTAAGTAGATCAATATCCCATGCTCTAATTTGTGGATACCAGCTGTTAAATGATACAGCTCTGCAATATACAAATAATGATTTGTCTTTTTCCATTGCCCACCAAGTTAAACCTATACCGTATTTGTCAACAAAGTTGTTGTACATTTGTTCACCAAACATAGCACGTTCTTTGATTGTACTAGGTCCTGATGTTTTACCATCAAAATATGTAACTGCACCAGTTTCTGTAATAATCACAGGTACACCTTTTTTGTTTGACCATTTTGCTAGTGTTTTTGCATCACGTTCTATTTGTTTGTTCCATTTGCTGTTCCACGAAAGACCTGATCTAGCACCATTTCTTTGTTCAGTAAATGAATTTGGTTCGAAAAAGTTAAATCCGTAAATAATATTGTCATATGGTAATACTTTTACTAATTTATTAGGTCCAAATCCTAAAATTTTATTTTTTAGAGGAGCATGTGCAAAAGCACTTTTTGCAATAGATTGTACAATAATAATTCTATCAGGACTTTGTTTGCGAATAATTTCTACTGCCTGTCTAGCAATTTTAGTATATTCACGCAAATACAGTCTATCAACTTTTCTAAAATGCGGTTCGTTAAGAATATTAAAACTTAGCTCATCTTTTGAAAAGTTTGAGTATTGCAATGCATACTTGTGTAAAAGATCAAAGTAATTTTGTCTAATATATTTGTCATTACGAATACCGTCTTCAACAAAAGTTACAAAAGAACCGTTAGCTTTTTTGCCTCGTTCTGGTTGAAATCTAATTGTTACATGGTAACCTGCACTCACAAGTTGTTGTATAACATTAAAGCGTACATCATCATTTGCATATGCATAAGGATTACTACAATTTCCCTTTTCTGCAATATGATCAATACAAATAGGTACAACTACACGTTTAACATCTAGCTGTTTTAAGTTTGCAATTAATTCTTTAACGCCCTGTCTTGGATCGTCATATTTGTATCCGTGCCATAACAGCCTCGTTACAATACTTGTACCTTCAAATGCTTTTGATGGATATTCAACATTTGCTGTTGCTGAATTTGATGTAGCTAGTTGTATTCCTAATACTACAAGTAATACGTGCATAATTTGTCTAAACATTAGAGCCTCCTTATATTACTAATAATATTATAATAATGCTAAAATGTCAATAGAAAATGTAGCCAAAAAAATAGGGCCTACAAAGGCCCTATTTTGAATTTGTGCTAAAAAATATTAGCTGAAGCTTACGTTTGCGTTTGTGATTGCAACGTTTGCTAGGTAATCAGCCGCATTACCCAAAGATGAAGCTGTGTTTGATAGCTCGATATATCCGTAACGAGTCATGAAGCTCACAACTGGTTCGAATGTACCTGGATCCATCACAACACCACTTGACATTAGTGGGATGTATGGGCAGTAGAACGCTGGTGCATCAGATTCTGAAGAACCTTTGTAACCAACTAGTACTGCTGTACCGTCACCTGCATATGTATCAACGTACACACGCATTGCATTGTTTAAAGTACCTACAAACTTAGTGTTTGTTGGTGCTTCAAAAGTACCTTCAGTTGTTCTTGCGAACGCTGAAGTTGTAGCAGATTGTAGGATTGTTAATGCAAATGGTGATACCACTGCATAGTTACCTGCACCTCTACGTGTACGCTGTGCAATCAAGTTAGCCGCTCTGTTGATTTGAACTGCAAGTGCCGCATGTTCATCACCAACAAATGTTGCTGTACCTGATACTGCCGCTTGATCGTAAGTTTGTACTGCATTACCTGATAGTGTACGTAATGAAGCTAAAACTTCTTGATCGATTTCAGCAGTAATTTCTTGTGCTAAAGCCGCCATGATCTCAGCTTCAACATCGATACCGTGTTGTGCTTGTGCATCTTGAGCCGCTTCAAAAGTCCAGCGAGCTGATAGCTTTCTGGTTTTTGCTTCGACTGTTTGCTTTAAGATCTGGATGCTTAGTCTGTTACCTGCTGAACCTTCAAGTGCCGCAGTAGCCGCCGCCGTAGCGTTGGTTGTGTCACCTGAATATGCTTCAGCGATCTTGAATGGTGAAAGTGCTTCTTCGCCTGTTACTGCACCGCTTGCGCCTGTGCCAGCTGTATCAGCGTAGCGTACTCTCAATGTGTGGATTTGACCCACTGGACCTGTCATCGGCTGTACACCAACTAGTTCGTTTGCGATAACTGTTGGCATTACACGTCTGATAACTGGTAAAATAACTCTGTTAAGAGTTGCGACATTACCGGCACTAGTTGCACCTGCTGTAGCTGTCTCAGCCAAATACTTACGAGTATTTTCTAAGGTAGCTGACATAACAGACTTCTTGTTGCCTGTTAAGCCTTCCATAAGCGCATCTTTGGTCTCGTGCCAGCGACTTTCTAGTAGTTCTGACATAATTATCTCCTTAATTTAATCCAGCTAGACGTTTGATCGATATTACATTATCGTCACCGTCTGCCTTACTACTGACGTTAGTTTCTCTATTGCCTGTAATTTCTTTAGCCTCATTTAGTTTTGCCTTCTGCTTCGCTGGACTCTTTCCGTCAATAACTGCCGGTAGATACTTGTCAAAAGCTGAATTTAATTTAGCTGTTTGAACGCTCTCCAGTAAGTCTGTCATGATTTCCCGTTGATCTTTGCTTAATGGCTCAATCAATCCGTTAATCGTTTTTTCTCTCGTAGCCGCTTCATTAATACGTTGTATTTCTGCTTCTCTCTCTTTTACAAGAGCAGTTGCTTTCTCTGCGGCTTCGTTCGCTTCTTTAACCTGTAGATCTTTAACATCTACAACTTTTAGAAGTTTAGCTGTCTCTGATTTTTCATTCAAGTAGCTATTAGCATACTCGGATGCAAAACTTTCAAACAGCTTGCGACCGAAGTCATTTTTACGTGCAGTTTCGATATCTTCTTTAAGTGCAGAAATCTCTTTGTTAAGAGTTTTTCCAACTGTTTCAGATACCAATTTTGCACCCTTTTCAATAAAGGATGTTTTCACTTTATTGAAGTGTTCCTTAGCTTCACGAATTAGTCTAACTTTCGTCTCAGCTAGGTCTTTCTTATCTTCGTAAAACTCTGCGATTTCCTTAGATAGAGCCTCTACTACAAATTCTTCAAGTTTAGCAAAATTAATTGCCATTTTCTTTTGGTCTTCGTGTAGTTCAGAAACTTCCTTGCCTAATTGATCAAAAACAAATGCTTTCATTACATCTGCGTTTTCACGCATTTTAACGGCATACTTAGCTTTTGCTTCAGCAAGTGATTTGCGATCCTCAGCAAATTCAGCAATCTCGTCCGAAAGACGCTCTTCAAGCATTTTATCAATAGCTTCCACCATTGTTTGCTTGTCGTGTTCGTATTTCGAAGCGAACTCTTCGCGAAGTTCAGCTGTAACAGCTTGTTTATTTTCACGAATTTTTGCTTCCCACGCTTCTTCTATTTGTGCTCTGACTTCTTCCGAAACAACATCGTTTTCAAAGAGTGTTTTCAGTGCATCTATCATACTTTTCTCCTAAGCTATTGGAGTTTGTTGATTATATTAATCAACGATTCCTTTAGATACTTTTGTGCCTTTTCATCATTTTTTGTTGCCTTTGCAAGTTCGTATGCCTTGTACCCTCCACGGGCGTTCATTAGGTGTTCGTAGATTGGCGTAGGATATGCTCCAGGAGCACTTGGTTGTGCCACAACGTCTACCGTAATTATTTCGAATCCGGCAACGTTTCCGCCGCCGTCGACTTCACCACTACCTCTCGATGAAACGCCTAGTTTAACGCCGCTTTCAAGCATTGTTTTAACTAGTTGTCCCATCGGGGTTGGTAAAATTTTTAGTTTCCCATAACCATTGTTTTCTTCCATCCACATACTAGTAATCATATGTGAAACTCTATCAAGGTTAATGTTTAGGCCTTCAGGATGATCAACTTCACCGAGAACTGAGTAACCAGTGCTGATTTGATCATTGAGAGTTTTGACAGCCCTACCAATTTCCTCCACAGGATACACACGCTCATTTGCGTTTCGTACACCACCTTGGATACAAATACCTTTCATATAAAGGTCTTTGCCACCGTTTTGGTTATCGGCAGATTCAACGACCATCTTCGCTTGGTCAAATGTCAAATTCTCGCTCAGTAAATTCATCTTTACTTTCCTAATATACTAACAATTAAGAGCCAATTGTTGACTTTTTATTGTCAGCTGTTTCGCCTGCGCCTTTTTTCTCAGCGCCATGGCCTTTTGGCATAGTTTTGTTTGCTTTAGCCGCTTTTCCACCTGGTACGTTAATGTTGCCCATATTGTCCTCTTTTGCAGAGTTACCTTCTAAGCCACCTGATGTACCACCTGTATCAGCGTCTCCACCTTTTACGATATTTGCAGTTGTTCCGCCCATATCGTTTTTGCCAGCTACTGGTGATTTTGTGTTATCGCCATTGTCACCTTTTTTAGGTTCATTTGACATTTTATTCACGTATTCACGCATTAGTTCAGCATTTGATTTTGGAGCAGTTGATTCGTCAACTTCTTCGTCGTTTGCTTCATCAACTTCTTCGTCAGTTGCTTCCATGCCAAGCATATCGATGCCTTCTTCAGCATCGTCATCGCCTTCGTCTCCAGCATCCATATCCATGTCGCCGCCTTCTTCATCGTCGCCGCCATCGTTGTCGCCTTCATACTCGGCTTTTAATGCATCTAGTTCTTTTTCTAGATCCATCATTCTGTCTTTTAGATCGTCCATTTCTTCTTCATGGTCTGCATCACCGTCTTCGCCTTCGTCGTCCATGTCCATTTCGATGTCTTTTTCAAAATCATCACCTGCGTCCATTGGATCTGCTTCTGGTGTTACAACTTCTTGATCTAAATCAAAACCTTCTTTTGTTTCTTCGTCGTCTGACTCTTCAACTTCTTCGTCATCTGACTCGTCAACTTCTTCATCTTTAGATTCGTCAACTTCTTCGTCTTTTGAAGCTTCATCTACTTCTTCATCAGATGCTTCATCAACTTCGTCATCTTTAGACGCTTCGTCAACTTCTTTGTCTTCTTCCTCTAGATCATTTTCTAGTAGGTTTTCATAAATTTCTCTTGATTTTTCTACAACGATATCGTGGAATAACTCTTCAGCACCAGCACGATCCTCGTTAACTAGTTTTTCGAGCATTTCCTCGAATTTAGTTAGGTCTGCCATTATTTTCTCCTGTGTTAATAGTTTAGTTTACCTATGGTAAGGCTGTCAATATTATTTAGTTATATTATAATATTATACTGGAAAATACGCCAAAAACAGACAGTTTTTGACAAATTTTATAAAATATTGAAAGATTTACAAAAATCTTCCTTATTTACATGAGTTACGTTACTAAATTTATCTAAAGGTTCTGGTATAAATCCTTTTTCTAGTATCACTCTTATATATCTCTTTTTGTCATTTTGTTGCATTATTAATGTAGTTTGGCGCAACCAATTACCATAATATGTTGCAGTATCGTGACTACCTTTGTAATTTTGAGTACCGCTATACAAGTTATTAACACGTTTATGTTCAGGCCCTATACCTCTAAAGTCAAAACCAAGTATATAAATTGTGTTGTGATTGTGTGAGCTTGCAAGATCTAATGCTGTAGGGCCGCTACTCCATCCTTTACTCGGAGTAAAATAATTTAATCCTTTGTACTTTTCAAAGGTTTTGTTATAATTTGTCCATACAGGTCTTTTGTATTGGTAGTTACGGTGCACAATTTCGTTCACCATTTTTGTATCAACTGCTACAAGATAGTCAGGATCAAAGTCTCTATAGACTGCATTGCAGGCATAAATTGTTCCAAACTTTTTAAGTGATTCTAATGGAATCCCGTCCCGGGAAGTACCGTTACCTAATACAAATGCTATACTCAATTATCACGCTCCGCCAGCCTCCGCGTTTGCCGCTAATCCATACATTTGTCTAACAAAATGTAATTCCTTTTCTTGTTCTTCTGTATGAATTTCAGATGCTAGTCTTGCACGGTTAATCTGACTAAGTGTTAATCGAGTTTTACGTGTGCTATCAAAGTCAACCGGTGAGTGATCATATTGAGGATCATATTGCTTATCCTCAACTGGCTCAATAGTTTCACGGTCAAAATAAAATAGTTCTCTTAGGATCATAATGTATTTATACTGTTACGTCAGTATTTCCTTCTGCTGGTGCGCCTGCATCTCCTGTAGCGGTTTCTGGGCCTTCTCCTGTTCCTCCATCAACTGGTGCATCACCTCCTGGAACTTCTGCATCCATTCCAGACATGTCAGCATCAATACCTGCACTGCTTATACCTGCTCCGCGCATTTCACCTGCCGCATCTGTTGGTAGTGGTTGTAGGTTTTCATCATTTTCCTCTCGCCATAGTCTTTCATTCTCTGCAAGCTCTTCTTCACTTAATCCTAAGAAACGTTTCATAGCAAAACGATTAGATATGTATGGTATTGCACTCATTTGAGTAAATGTTGGAATACGTGCATTATCAATTTCACTTTGTCTATAAGCCGCAAAGTTTTGTGGCGGTTGGAATCTAATGTCAAACATTGCTGTATCAATGTTTACACCCTTTTCTAAAAGATATCTTTTAAATTCGTTATTTAAATCTTCTACAAGAAGTCCTTGAAGTCTTTCACAGTATGTGTTAAACCTAAGTTCTTGAATGTATGCAGTACCAACACGCCCATCATTATATTGTGAAGCTGAATCATCCGCTCCAGTTGGTAAGTACGAGCTAGGTATACGTAACCCGCGTACAAGTTTATTAGTGAAGTATCTAAGATCATCAATTTCTCCTAGGTTAGTACCGCCTGGAAGTGTTTCAACTTTAGATCCTCTACCTTCCGCAGTTTGTGGGAAGAAGTAGTCTTCATTGATTGACAGTGGATTATATGAACTGTCTATGACATTTGTACCGCCACCTGTCGACGATGGGATACGTCTTTGGTGTATTTCCGTTTTAACACGCTCCACAAACTGCATAGCAAGGTGTGAAGGCATGTTGCCCACATCAACGTAGAATACTCTGCGCTCTGGTGCACGTTGGACACGATAGATAATAATCGCATCTTCTAATAATTCTTTTTGTTTGTATACTTTAAAAATTGTTTCTAATAGTGAATTACCAAATGGAAAATTGTTGTCTAAGCCTTCTGACAAACTTAAATGAACTACATGTTTTGCATCTATAGTTATTTCATTTTCACCTTGTTGAAATCTGCTACCAGCTTGCGTAGGTGCTTGTCCTACCATTCCTCTGACACCGCCTGTTAAGTAACCATCTCCTCCACCAGTAACATTTCCGTTAGTTTGATGAGGAGTTGTTGCTACCATGTCAGCAAAGTTTAAATTAAAATTTTTAATTACATATTGTTCAGGTGTTTTTCCTTCACTTTCATTTACAATAATCCTAACAACGTTTGCTGGATCTACATGAAATAATTTTTTTGTTTCTGGATCTCTAATAAAAAATTGATCGCCATATTTAAATGCATTACGCATAATTCTAAACATACGTGTTTCAAAATTTTGTACTTTACACCATTGTAAAAGATACTGTTGTAGAATAGTAGTTTCTGAATTAGTTGCTTTCTTTTTAAAATCTAATAGGAATGGAGTTTTGTTTTGTGTATTTTTTTGGGAGCAAAATTCTGCTAAAATGTCTAGTGCGGCATTTACTTCTGAATCTAAATCCATTGTATTGTATTGTCCATAACGCTCTACACGATTTGGACTACCTACATATACATCTGGTAGATAACTGTTATAATTTGACCTTGCTGGTCCTGCTGTAGCACCACCGCCTCTTTTACCGCCACCTAAAGGACTGAAACTTCCCCCTAAGTTATCAGCTGTTGGCACTGGTGTAAAATATTTTTTCCAACTCATTTTCTATTCCTATACTACAAAGTATCGCCCGTTAGCCTTCGTATTTGGTCTGTTATTCTATTATTTTCACGCATTAAATCAATTAATTGACTCATTCCACTATTACTTATGCCGCCACCGCCGCCTAATGCTCCAGATTTGAGCATGTCTGCTACTGCATATCCGCTCTCTTTTCTACCTGTATTTTGGTCAGCTAGTACTGTGTTCAGTTGTTTCATAGCTGTTGTTAACTCTCTAAGAGCTCTTGCATAGTTACGTACACCGTCTGCATCTAAATCTTCAGTAAAGGCTTTAAGATTTGCAAGTCCACTGCTAGACGCAGTTAGGTTTGATACTGCTGTTGCATCAATTTGTGAAAACTCATTAATACCTTTTACTAGTTTTTCAAAAGGTGAATCGGCACCAAAGAAACTCATTATGCTGTCAAGCACTCCACCAGCAGTAAGAGCTATCATTGCCTTACCTAGATCACCAAGTGCTACTGCAACGTCTTTTAGATTTGCTGTATCTTTAACTGCGGCCATACGTTCAACACCTGTGGCCATTTTTTCTATGCCATCACCTGCAGAACTTATGCCTTGGCCTGCAAGGGCTATTGCCGCGCCTGTACCGATTAATAATCCTGCTAGTACACCTGCACCAAGTATAACATTTGGTGCGCTAAATCCACCTAGTAACATTTGGAAACCTTTGATAGCAAGATAAACTGTTCCACCTACTGCTACCATTGTAGCTAATTTTTCTAAGGCACCGTCTAGTCCTACAAATATGCCTCCCGATCCTGCGCCCGAAGATTCATCTCCAGACCCTGGAGGTCCACCAGGTACTGATGTTTCATCACTACTGCCACCGCCAAAGATAGCTCCCATAATCATACTGCCTAGTCCACTGAATGCACTTGCAATTAATGGTTTAATTAGTTCACCTAGTTTGCTTAATCCTTTGTTTAGATATTCTTTGATAACCGCCATAGGTTCTTTTGTAGGATCATTAAAGTCTGCAATAAAACCTTTGAAAAAATCTACAAAAGGCTGTATTGCTCCTTGCACTGCTGTTAGTGCCTCAGGACCACTTAACCAAGCTGTAAATTTACTCATTTCTGTATTAATAAGTGTGAAGATACCGCTGTCTATCAATGCAGTTTGTATAGTATTTTTAATTTTTGTAATTGCACTTTCAAAATTAGTCATGTCTAATTTTGTATCTTCTGTTTGTGCATTTAACTCACGTTGCGATTCCAAATACCTATCAAGCATATTATCATTCATACTAACCATGTCTGATGTTGCCGCACCATATTCGTTACCTAGTGCTCTAGATACGGCTAGTGTATCTAAATGTGCTTGTCCAGCATTTTGTGAATTCCTTACAGCAATGTCCATTTCTTTCAAAAATTCTTCCATTGCACCAGGTGCATTATTTTTTAAATTTTGGGCCGCGGCCGCTAAATTTGAATTTGCATTTACAAGTTCTGCTCCATACATTGTTAGAGGAGCACCGCCTGTAGCTATCATTTCTGTAAGTGCATTTTTCATTTCTGGAGATGCATCACCAACCATTGACAGAACATTTTGTATGTTTTGTTGTGCCCCAGCATCAAGGCTAGCAAACAACAAATTAATTCTATCATCTTCTGCTTGTGATTTTAGTTCAGCCGCAATCTCGTCACGCTGTTTACCGGTCATTCTAGCTAATTGATCTAAATTCTTGATATATCCTTGAGTTCCTGCGGCTAATTGAGCATCAGTCATCCTTTGTGCCCTACCGGATCTAGCTTGCAATGCTATGTAGTCAGCAGTATATTGGCCAACTTCTTCCATAGTCATTCCTAATCTTGAGAATTGCATTTGATTTTTTTGTACTTGTCCACTTATGTTAGCAAAACGTCTTGATGCTTCAGAAGCAGAGCCTGCAAAGAAATTTAAGTTATCTAAATTTTGTGTAATTATACCTGTGAACGTATCTAATTGTAGTCCAGCATTAGCGGCCGCTAGTCTAGTTGCCATTAGGTCATTACCAAAACCTGCACCTACTTTTGACATGTCTCTAAATACATCAATTTGTTGATCGACTACACTTGTAAGTAATTGTAGACCACCTCCAAGCATTCCTCCTATAATAGGAATGTTAGATATTACTCCTGTTATGTGTTGGCTAAATTCGCTGAGTCTGTCAGTGCCTGACATAAACTCCATAGCAATGTTTGATAGTCCTTGACCAATATGTCCGAATCCTCTAGTAAGAGCATTACCTGCATTTTCTACATCTTCTTCAAAATCTTTTACGGTTTTACTAGTTTTACCAGTTTGCTTGGCCAGATCCAGTAGCTTTTGCTGGGCTTGCTTAGGGCCGCCTCCTGCACCTCCACCACCGCCCATGCCACCGCCTTGTATAGCGGCAAGTATGGATTTGAGCGTGGCTTCCGTGGCCGCGTCTTCTAAAATTACATCTTCTTGACCTATAGTACCTTTTACAGTCATAAACAACAGAATCCCATTATGTGCGTATATAAATATAATTCATATATACGATTATAATGTATTTATGCGGAGGAAAATATGCCAGAAATAAAGCCTAGTGGACATAACCCACTTATGCAAGAAATAAAACCAAGTGGAGACAATCCACTTAGAAAACATTTTAGACAACCTAAAATTTATCTAACACTGCCTAGCAAAGGAAAATACTATCCAGAAGGTAGTTTAGAAATGCCAGAAAACGGAGAGCTTCCAGTTTATGCTATGACAGCAAAAGACGAACTAGCTCTTAAAACACCTGATGCTCTTTTAAATGGACAAGCAACTGTAGACATGATAAAAAGTTGTATTCCTAATATTAAAGATCCTTGGAAAATGCCAGCACTAGATATTGATGCAAGTCTTGTTGCTATTAGAATTGCAACCTATGGTGAAACAATGGAAATTACTGCTACTCCTCCAGGCTTAAAAGAAACTGTTGATTACTCTATCGACCTCCGACAAGTACTAGATAGATACACAAATGCTGTGTTCAATCCAACATTTACTTTTGAAAATATGGAAGTTACAACAAAACCGTTGACCTATATGGATTTTAGTAAAATTAACATGCAAACTTTTGAAGAACAAAGAATACTTGCACTTGTAAACACAGATGATATGCAAGAAGATATAAAACTTCAAAAATTTACAGAAAGTTTTAATAAAATAAGAGACCTAACACTGCAAATGGTTGCAAATAGTGTAGAAAAAATTACTTTACTATCAGCTGAAGATACAACAGAAGTAACTGAAAGAGCCTTTATTACAGAATTTTTAGAAAATAGTGAAAAGAAATTTTTTAATGCTTTACAAGAACATATTAAAACTGAAAAAGAAAAATTTCAAGTACCTCCTATGGATGTTAGAGCAACAGAAGAACAAATTGAACAAGGAGTTCCGGAAACTTTTCAAATTCCAATTACATTTGATCAATCAACTTTTTTCGCGTAAGGATCGTTCAGTGGCCCGTTGAACAGATCCTACAAGAAGTAAAAAATCTTGAAGGGCAAAGCAAACAGCTAAAATCTGATATTATGCGTATGATGTGGCACATGCGAGGAAGCATCACACTAGAAGAAGCATTTATGATGGAACCTGAAGATAGAAAAATAATAGCTGAATTAATTAAAGAAAATTTAGAAACAACAAAAAAGACCGGACAGCCTTTCTTTTAAGTACTTACACCTTTTGCATCAAGTTTTTCAGTACCTTGTACACCAGCTTGTGCGGCTTGTTGTGCGCCTGCTGAGCCTGCTTCTACACCTTTTGAAGTCACTTGTGCTTTTATTAATTTTGCTAGTTCTGGATCGTTTTTAGCGGCTTGTATAATAGGATCTAATTTTGGATTAGGAAGTCCTGCTTTCATTGAAGGCAAAATTCCAATAGGTTTGTTTGTTGCTGTGTCTACCCAAAGAGCTCCCATCCATTTGTAAGTTTTTCCGTTTACTTCTCTTGTATCACCTTTTTGGATTTCTGATGGTTCCACTTTAGTATCTCCTGTTGGTTGGGTTGCTGTGTTTGATGGTTGTTCACCACTTGGTGCTGGTTCACTTGCTGTTGCCGGTTCACTTGCTTTAGGTTGCTCACTAGGCTTACCAAGATCTACTTTGGCTTCCTGTCCTATGTTTGCAATTTGGTCGTTAGTTAGTCCAGCATCTTGTAATATATTCATAATACTTGCAGTGTCGGCAGGTTCCCCTGCTCCTTTCCACTGTTTCATAAGTTTGTTGTATGTAACTTTGTTACCTAATTCTTTACCAACAGCTTTTGCACCGCCTGCTACTGCGCCAGCGGCTGATTTGACACCAGATTTAATTTTGTCCATTACTCCAGCTTCTGCTAAGAAACGTTCAAATTCTGTTTCCATATCAACTGATTCGTCTGCCGCTTTCATAATTTTAGCTCTGCCAGCTAAATTGCTAGGATCAGTTGTTGTTGCTTTACTATCTACACCTGCAACCTTTTTATTACCTGCCGCACTTGTTACAACATCTCCAGGCTTAACTTCGTCACCGCCAATTTTAAATGCACCTTTTTCTCCTGCACCTTGTATACTACCTTGTGCAACTGCGGCAATAGCACTATTAGCGGCAGTTAAGTTTTGTAAGAATGCATCATTTTGTGCGGCAATTTCTTGTGCTACTTCGTTTGCAAGATTCATATCTTTGATAAATTCTCCTTTATCAAAGCCATCTACAAAGTTTTTAAGTTGACTAAATGCATCTAGTGCCGCAGGATCAGTTGTGCTACCTGTTGCGGCTGTTGCATCTTTCATTGCGTCAAGTAATTGAGTAAATTCTCCAACACGGTCTTCTGGAACTATAATACTACCTAGTGTATCAACTGCTTTAAATCCCGGAACTTCTAAAGTTTTTTGAAATCCAACTTCCATAGTTGTTAGTCCAGGTGCTTTTTCATAAGGTACTGCATCAAATCGCAATCCTTCTAACCAGTCACCAATACCTTGAAGTGCCCAGCCAGCAAGAGCACCGTAAGCGGCAGTTTTAACAGACTTTCCTATTGCCGAAGATAAATCTTCACCTTTTAATAATTCATTTGTTGAACGTAGTATTAAACCAGCGGCCGCACCGCCCATTGGTCCACCTGCGAATGCCGCAATAGCTGTTAGAATACCAACTGCAATACTTGCCTTGCCTGGATTTGCTTTTGCCCAGTCACTTACTTTAACAATACCTTGTACAACTTTACTGTCTGGCTTGTTTGCCATAATGTCTGCTTTGAGATCATTAAATTTTTTGTCCATGTTTTTTACTGGACCAGCATTTTTTGCGGCTTTGCCTAGTTCATTTATTTTTGCATCTACTTTTTTTGCAATGTCAATTGGAAGTTTAGCTACTGCCCCTGCGGCCGATCCTGCTTTGCCAAGGATATTCTTATTGTCACCGCCAGCCATTGCTTGCGATTCAGCACCTTTGAAGATTGCTTCAATTTGATCAACAGTTAGTGTTGCTTCATTAATTTGTTTTGTGTATTCTTCTAACAAAGGCCATAATTCTTTTTCCCAACGGCCTATATACAAGCGTTGACTTTCTGTTAGATCTTGCCAACTTTCATTTAATATCGTTTGTGAACGTAAATTATAGTTTGTTACTTCGCCTAGTTGCATTATATTGCTCCTGCAAGTGCTTTTTTCTCTGTAGGAGTAAGTTTATCTAACATAGTTTGAATGTTAGGTGGAATACCTTCTTTGTTTTTTAAATCTTTAACGTTTGCAGGTTGTTGATTTGCTTTTGAACCTGCTTCATCAGATGCAGGAACTGCATTACCCGGAGTATTGTTTACACCAGCCTTACCTGTTGTTTTTTGTAGGGCGTCAATTGCTTTGCTAATAGCTCCTCCACCACCGCTCTGCGGTGTGGCCTGCGCTTTAGATGCCGGTTCTGCACCTACGTTACCGCCAGTTAATTCACTAGCCGCAACTTTTTTCATAATATCCATTAATTTATTTTTAGGAAGTACACCATTTGGCATTTGAACTGCGCTTACATTAACTTTGTCCTGAGCCGCCCATGCTTTAACATCAGCCGCTGTCATGTTTTTATCATTTTTGCCGTTAATACCTTGCCATCTTGCAAGTGATTTGTATAATTCGTTTGCTTTTGTTCCTACTTCTGCACCGCCACCAAGTCGTCCAGCTGTTCCTGACATACCTACAGCACCTGCGGCTTTTGCACCTATTTTTTTGGCGAAATTTCCAAGTCTACTAGTTGGTGCTTCGTTGATTTGTTGTTCTGTAATATCTGTTACACGCATGTTATCATCCTAAAACGTTTTATAAGTGTATTTAGTATATCTACTTCGTAGATATAAGTTTTCGCTTGCGCTCAAACTAAACTATTTAATTAAAAAGCAATATCACGTAGTGATATTGTTGTAACTTCATGTAGATTGTTTAGTCAGACGGAACCTACTAGCGGTTCCATCATCTCGAAAACTTCATGTGAGTTCGCTCAGCCGAGATCGGAAGTAGGTATTTGACTATGCTACTGGGCTCTAACCTTTCCCAACCTACGTCGACATCACACTTTATAAATTAAAGTGCTATCCCCCGCTTCGTTCCTAGTGCTAAGGGGTTTTCGTAGCATACAGCCTGTTGGACTCACCAGTTCTGATGCAGTTTCCTGCTACTCAAGGTGGATCTAGCTATCTAGATCAAACAGTGTCCTTGTGTGCCTTTAAATTTTCTCTTAAAATCTTAGAACCGCCTACCCTTACATTAATAATCCCGTTATAATACTCATCACTCAACAATACTTCACGGGCAAACTGTTCTTTAGCCTCTAAATATGATAATTCGCCTCTACTTTTACAATAATACAGTATTTCCCTGCTAAATTTGTCTTGGCCTAGTTGTTCTACGTCTGCTATTAGTTTATCTGAAGATCCCCAATAGTCTCTCCAATCTGATTCTACCTTAGATCTGCGTTTATTTTTCCGTCCTTTTAATGGAGGACGGGTTTTTTTAAACTTTGCTAGTTTTTTGCCTATATACTTTTTATTATTTGTAAGATTTGTTATCAAGTAAACAAATCCTTCAATACCTTCTGGTATTTCTGTCACTTGTTTTCCTTGATAAGTCCATTGCATGTGGTACTTACCCTGGCCTATTAAGAATCTACGTCTGATTTGGTTTTTCGAGTTGTGTTATGATGCACATGAATCTCTTCCATCCGTGTTTTAGCTAAAGTACGGATAGTTCTTAACCATCTTCGTACTTCTTTGTGCGTTCTCACTGAGTTACGTGCTTCAAACTTTTCATTTGCCTTGAAGTATTCTAAGTATGCCTTTGTCAATTGGTCATGTATGTCGTCTGTTATATCACTCATCGTTCACTAAATTAGAAGGTTTTGCTATTGGCATACCACAACGGTCAAACCAACGGTTATCATCTGTTACAAAACAATGGCTTCTAAACCTATTGCCGTCAAGTCCTTTTACTAGTGTGCCTTTTTTATGAATTTTGCCTTTGTAATGTGTAAAGTCTTTTTGTACAACAAAATATTTTCCGTGCAAATCGCCATAGAGGCGATCTATAGGAGTTGCTTCTTCACCTAAACAGTTTGATACAACTACATCTTTACTCATTCTACTATCTCTATATCATTTTCATACGATGTAAATCCGTTTTCTTTAATAACTTTCATAACATGATTTACTCTACCTACAAGTTCATCTTTGTGTGAGATGAGGAATACATTTTTCTGTAATTCTCTACCCATTTTCTTGATTACTGCTAATGAACTTTCTACACCAGCTGTGTCCATACCACTATCAATAAGCTCATCAATAAACAACAAGTTAATATTTTGATACAAACTTTCCCATACATCTCGGAATGAAAAGCTCATACCAAGTATAAGTCTATTTCTCTCACCTCGACTCAAGTTATCAAAGTCTAAGTCTTGTCCAAGTTGTGTAATTTGTACATTTAAATCATTTTGGAATTCAACTTGATGAGGAAGTCCTAGTTTATCTAAATAATGTGTAAGTCTATTGTTCAAATATGCAAGATTCTGATCAATAATTTTCTTACGTATAAAACTATCTTTGTTTGTCAGTAATTTTAATAAAAATTCTTGGTGTTCTTTAAATGTATCTAGTGTGTTTACAGCCTGCCAATCTATTTCTTGTAGTGCAGTTGTTTCTAATTCTTTAATTTGCTCTGCATACGGATCATCTTCGTTGGTTTTGTTTTCTAATGCTTGTTTTAAGCTATCAACATTCTGTCTATGCTCATATGCTTCTTTTGCACTTTCGTAAAATGTGTTAGGTCTTCCGTTAATATCACCAATTTCATTTAGTCCTTTAACAACATCTTCAAGTTTGTCTGCTACTTCTGTTTGGTATGCAAGTGCATCTTCTAGTTCTTTAGTTTTACGTGTCTCTAATTCAGCTTTTTTATCATCATGTAGTGCTTGTCCACATGTATAACAAGTAGCATCTTCTAGATTTGCGATGTCTTTTTCTGCTTTTTCCACAGACTTGTTAGCACGTAGTAATGCACTCTCTAGTGTGCTTTTTTCTTTGTTAAGAGCCATAATAGCATTGTTCATTTCTGTCCAATTGGCTAGTTTTTCATGTGCATCTAATTCTTTGTCTATATCTAAATGTTCTAGTTCGTCAATTGATTGTGCAAGTTTTTCTTCATCTGCTTTTTTCTTTGCTTGCCAAGCCCGTTGTGTTCCTTGTAAACTAGTGATAGTACTTTGTACTCTTTCGTTAGCAGTTTGTATACCTGTAATTTTTGCAGTTTCTTCCGTAATTGCATCTTTTGTTTGTTTGATCTGTTCTTTAAGTATTTCTGCTTTTTCAGTTAGTATTGTAATGCCTAAAAGTTGTTCAATAATTGCACGTTGATCATTTTGCCGCAATGATAAAAAAGGTTCAGTATAGGTATTAAGAGCCACGACATGTTTAAACATATCGTGACTCATACCTAGCAAGCTATTGATAGTCTCTTGGGTCTTGCGGCTGTCACCTTGAGATTCATCAATTAGTTCTTGCTCTTCATTATTGATAAAGAATTTCAAAACATTGGGAGAGCGTCCGCGCTCAATTCTGTAGTCTTGTCCATCTTTCTCAAAATGTAGGGTGACCAACATCCCTTTAGAATTAGTCTTATTAATAAGATTGTTCCGTTTGATGTTGGTCAATGCTTGGCCATACAGTGCATACGATAATGCATTGATTATTGTAGTTTTGCCTGTACCGTTACGTGATCCAGAATCATCACCTCCTTGATCTAAGTTTTCACCAAGCACGAGTGTTAGTTGTTGTTTGTTAAAATCAACAGCTTGGGTTTGATTACCCACACTCATAAAATTCTTTACTGTTAAATCTTTTATTTTTAGCATTTATAACTCGTTGTATATGTCTAGTAACATTTTTTTATTAAATTGTTCACTTTCAATAGCTTCAATTTCTTTTGAAACAATTTGATCAACACTTTCAAACTTAGTAATATCTAAGTTTGTACTAATTTCTTCCATTTGTTTTTCAGGAATTAGTGTTATTTCTCTACATCCATAATTGTTTACATAAGTTTCTTTAATAAAACTTGCTTCTTCGTAGCTAATTGGAACGTCAATAGTAACACGCAGATACATATTAGCTTTGATAACATCTGATTGTGGGTCTAGAAGTTTGCTTAATGTAGTTGTTCTGTATTTTGGACAATCTTCCCAGTCAATGTACACAGGCTCTTCGTTGTTTTCTCTATCAAGCACCATCATTCCGCGTTTGTCATCCCATGCATCTGCATAGTTGTGCGGAAATGCATTACCCAGATAATGTATTTTTCCTTGTCGTTGACGTTTATGAAAATGTCCGCTAAACACATACTCTTGATTTACAAAGTGTTCTGCTTTCAAATCACCATGATCTGGCATTTGCACCATAGCATTCATATAAAAATGAGGTAATTCAAAATGACCAAACATATATTTGGCTTTACATTTTTGTATTTTTTGCCACTCGTCTCCAACTAACCAAGGAACAAGTGCTACATCTTCAATTTCAGTAAAATTTTCTACTACTGTAATACCTGGAATATGCCTTGCAAACTCTGTTGAACTTACATCACGTTTGTCTTTGTAGTACAAATCGTGATTGCCAACAAACATATAAAAATTTTCAAATGCTTGTCCAAGTTTTTCTAAACAACGTATAGTAGCATCCATAGTTGTAAGATTAAGACTATTCCTGTTGTGGTGCCAATCACCACAAAATATACCAGTTTCACAACCGTGCTCTTTTGCACGTTCTATGTACCAGTCTATAAATCTTTCACAATCATCGTTGTGAACCTTACTATTGCCTTTAAGGCCAAAATGGATATCTGTAAAGACAGCCGCTTTCTTAAACATTTAATATCCTCTTAATATTTTTTACTAGCTTACACTAAAAATTGTATAAAGTCAAGAGGTTATTTTGCCTCTGCCGCTTCTTTTTCGCGTCTAACACTTGCTTCCCATTCGCCTTGATGCTGTCTAGTATAACTTGGGTTCATATCATTCATTTCAAGGATGTCGTCTCTAATGTTCTGATTACGTTTTTCAAGGTTGATAACACGTACAAATGAGTTTGTGACTGCCGCTGTGTAGTAAGCAAACGGGTTGTTACTTTTAGATTCGTCAAACTGCAATCCAATCTGTGCTAATTGCAGTATTGCTTGTCCTCGCATTTCATCATTGTAAGTATATCCTCTTACATTACCTCTTGTAGCATAACGATCACACAATTTCATCCACATCATAGCAAGTTTATTTGTTGCTTGGCCGTGCGTAAGTGAAAAATGGCCATTTTCCATGCCTCCTTGCCAATGGCTTTTTCCAACTACTATTAATTCATTGTCGTCATTGAATTTGTAGTGCTGGAAAGGCGGAAAATTTAATTTTACTTTTGTATCTGCTACAGTTTTTGGATTTTTCTTACGTCCTGGCTCTTCAGGAATATGTTCGTAAGTCATAATTCTAAAAATTAATTCATTTTTGTCAATTTTTTTGTAATCTATAGCACAATCTGCTTGTTTTACTTTTTTACCCTGAGCTTTTGCTTGTTCAAACGCTTGTGTGCTTAATTTTTTTGCTTTATTTCTTTTTGCTTCTGCAATAGTTCTTATGTTTATTTTAGACACGTCTGGTAAAATAATATCAAAATATCCATATTCTGGATCTGTATAACTATTAAACGTATTTTTTGATTTATGTATTTCTGCTAATATGTCTTTATTGTTTAAGTAATTTGTTTTTCTCATATTCCTCTTTCCGTTTTATAGCCTTATTATAATATACGTACATTAAAAAGTCAACTAAATAATACTACTAGGAGTAAAATAATTATGCCAACATTTAAAGACGCAGATCCTAACAAGCCTGGTGTACAAATAGCTAGAGATGCACGTGGTGTTTTGCAGGGTGCAATTTCAGAAAAAGCAAATAAAGTTGCTAAATTTACTGGCGAAGCCGCTGGATACATGAGATCTGTACGCAGTAGGAATTTACCTGCTAATGGTGTGCCTGAAGAACGTACTACAACAACTGCATTGGTTATAGATGATGCTGGCGACAACGATTGGCGTGTAAGTTTATCTGTACCTCCAGTATTACAAGAACTTAACAGTGAATTATTAAAACCTCTCGGAACAGACGGAACTGGTAACAGAATGATATTTCCTTTTACTCCTTCGATAATATTTTCACACTCTGCAAGCTACAACTCAATGCAACCTGTACATACTAATTATCCTTTTTTTAATTATCAAACATCATCTGTGGATGCAATTACAATTAGTGGTGACTTTTTTATTGAAAACAACACAGATGCAAAATATTGGGTAGCCGCAGTTACATTCTTAAGAACATTGACTAAAATGTTTTATGGAGACAATGGAGCTAACACAGGAAATCCGCCACCTATTACAAAACTTAATGGTTATGGTGAATATGTGTTTAAAAATGTACCATGTGTAGTAACAGGTTTTAATATTGATATGCCGCAAGATGTTGATTATCTAAAAACAGATATTGAGGGAGAAACAGATACTCCAGGAAATCAAACAAAACCAGGAACCTGGGTACCTTCACAAAGTTTAATTGCTGTTACTGTACAACCAATTTACAGTAGAACACATATAGAAAAATTTACACTACAAGATTTTGTAAGTGGAAAATTAATTAGTAATAATGGAATGATATAATGCCTGCAAGTTATAGTGCTTCAAGTCCTTGGAAAAATACACCTAAAGTAGGAAATGACTATCTAGGAGTTTTTTCGATTAGACCAGTGCCTGCTGAAGCAGATGATGTACTTTATGAAATAGAAACTCAATACACACACCGTCCAGATTTATTAGCTTATGATTTATATGGCACTACAAAATTATGGTGGGTATTTGCACAAAGAAATATGGATACAATTAAAGATCCTGTTTTTGATATAGAAGCAGGAACAAAAATATATTTGCCAAAAGGGCCGGCTTTGAAAACAATGTTAGGAATTTAAAATGGCATTCCGAAACATCCTAAATGGAGTAAACAAAAAACTTAACGATTTAGCAAACTTTGTACCAGAGTTTGAAAATAATTTTCGTAATAAACTTTTTAGTGCTACACAAAATGTAAAAACTCAGTTAGAAGGTTTACAAGGCGAAGCACAAGGAGCATTAGGGTTAGTTACAAATAAGTCTCCTTTTGCTACACAAAATCCAACACAGTTTAAAAGTAATTTATCTCCAAAACCAGGACCCATTGGACATTCGGTACGTGCTGGAGAACTGGTACCTGGAGTAACTCCTCCACCTTGGCCAAATGAATTAGAAGATTATTCAAGTATGAACGCTATTCTTGGTTTGCATATACTTACTCAAGATGAAATAAACAAACCAGAACTTTATAGAACTACAAAACCCAAATGGTCTATTATACAAAATGGTGGCGGTGCTAAACGCACAGGTAAAGAATCAAGAACTAGAGTAGAACAAGCAATGGGTGCAAGTGTTGAATTCTTTATGGATAATCTTAACATACAGTCCATAGTTATGATGGGTTCTAGGAATAGAAATTCTAATGCAACAAAAATTGAATTTGAAGTTTACGAACCTTACAGTATGGGACTTTTTTATCAAGCACTTTTAGTTGCCGCAAAGTCAGCAGGTTTTGGTCATTACATACAAGCGCCTTTTTTGTTAACAATTGATTTTAAAGGTTATGACGTTGATGGTAACGTAATGGACGTTCCTTATGGTAGAAGGTTACTTCCTATAAAATTAATCAATAGTCAGTTTGTAACAAACGAAGGTGGATCAACCTACAAAGTAGAAGCTATAGCATGGAATGAGCAGGCACTACACGATTCAGTGACACAAATAAAAACAGATGTAGCATTACGTGGCAGAACAATTAGAGAAATGTTACAAACAGGTGCACAGAGCTTAACTGAAATAAACAACAAAAGATTAAAAGAGTTAAAAGAAAAAAATCAAGTAGCCGCTCCGGATCAATATGTTATATTGTTTCCAGGAGAATCTGAACCAAAAAGCATTTATGATGCATATGGTGCTGGAGGAGAATTTGATACAGGCACAGCTACAGCGCAACCGGGCTATGACGAATTTGGTGTAAGCAGTCCAGCAGACACTAATAGACCAACTACTGATGCATATCTATCAGAATACTATCAAAGTTTAGTAGGTACAGATGCCGGTTCAGAAGAAGTGCCAGGAACCTTCGCAGAATTTTATAACGGTTTAGCAAATAGAACTACTGATAGTAGTTTGTTAGAAACAATGTTTAAGAAATATGCGGCAAGTGATTACAGCAATAATAAAATTGGAAGTAAATGGATTATTGACGATCCTCTTGCAGGAGGAACTCAACCAATGAATTCGCAAGGTTTAGCAGACCAAGAAAGTTTATCACAAAGGTATCCTATTTTTAACCGAACTAGTAGAAATTTACAACTTTCAGATGATATAAGAGTATTTTCATTTAAGGCAGGTACTAGAATACAAGAAATTATTGAAGAAGTTTTAATTAGTAGCCAATACGGAAGGGCTCTTGCACGCCAACTAAATGATCTTCCAGAAGATGGCATGGTAGATTGGTATGACATACAGACAGATACATACGTCATCAAAGACGAAGAAGAATTGCAAAGAGGTGGTCAATATCCGTCTTTGTATGTTTATCGTGTTGTTCCAAAAAAATACGGTCACGAACATTTTGCGGCAGTAAGTGAACCTACACAAGGAGTAGCAGAAAGAAAAGTACAAGCCGCAAAAGAATACAACTATGTTTATACAGGAAAAAATAAATCAGTCCTTGATTTTAATATAGAATACAATTACGCATTTTTGGCACCTTTTACAGCTGACAGAGGATCAGGTTCAGCCGCAGATAGAGTAGGTGCGGCAGAAGGGCAAGCCGCAAGACACCCTCATCCTGGCTTTAGATCAGGAGGTGACGGAGCAGGCACTACCACACCTATAGAAGGACAAGCATCAGCTGTTGAAACTGTTAATAACGCTTCAGGAAATGATCACAGTAGCGGAATTGCAGATCCTCAAATACAAGTTGCTAGAGCTTTTAACGATAGATTAATTTTTTCTAATGTAGACATGATTAGGGTAGACATGCGTATTGTAGGTGATCCTTTTTGGTTATCTGATAACGGTGTAGGTAACTATCATGCTAGAGATACTGCTTACACAGCAATGACAGCTGACGGGCAAGTGAATACAGGAAGAAGTGAAGTTTATTGTAATGTATTATTTAGGACACCTGTAGATACAGATCCAACTTCGGGCAAAATGATCTTTCCAGAAGATTTAATAATTGTTGATACGTTTAGTGGTTTATATAGAGTGATTCAAATACAGCATAAATTTGAAGAAGGTGTATTTACACAAGAATTGCAAATGATTAGAATGCGTAATCAAGAAGAATCTGGACCAAGCCAAAATGTAGGAGCTCTAGTTCCTATTACTAATCCAGCAGAAAGTGTAAATGAGATTACAGCAGAATTTGCAAAACGATTGACAGCTACAAATTCTAGAGTAGGTGATACAGCTAATAGATTAGACTGGATGGTAGAAGCAGAAAACATTTTACCAGGATTTAATAACCTTAGAAGTGTCATTACAAAAACAAGAGATATAATAGGCAGTGATGCGTTTGCGGCATTTGGTCAAGTTGCAAGTGCATTTGAAACATTCCAAAATGGTATAAACATAAAAGATCTAGCACAGATAGGTACAGACTTCAATGCACTTACAGCCGCTTCTCAAGACTTACTAGGTCTTACACAGCTAAATTTAAATGGAGGCGATGTTTTAGGAAACATTGGATCAAGTGTTGGAAGTAACTTACAAAATAGTTTAGGACAAAATCTTTCTAGTCTTAACGATGCTGTTACTACAATCAATCCAAGTGCATACACAGATAGTATTATGAGTTCAGAACAATTATTAAATAGAGATACATTAGGAGTAAGTCCTTTGCTAAGAGGAGGTCTACCTAATGGTCCTGTAAGTACAGAACAAGCAATTAATATTGCTAATCAAAATATTCCAGTACAAATTCCAACAGCTATAGAACAATCGGCTAGTGAAGCGGCTTCACAACTTCAGCGTCTTAATGAAGGAAATATTGATGCTCCGGCAGTAAATTTACCAAGAGCAGATCTTGGTGGAAATGTTCGCTACAATAAAAGAACTGGTAGATGGGAAGGTGGATTTTAATGGCAGGAATGAGTAGAACACAAGGAAGATCAGTAAGGCCTACACAACCTCTAAGTCCAGGTCCGTTTGAAGCTATTGTAATTAACAATCTTGATACAAAATACATGGGTACACTACAGGTTGAATTGCTAAAACAGTCTGCTTCGGGTAACCAACCAGAAAGATCAGGACAAATATTTGAAGCAAGTTATTTGAGTCCCTTTTACAATGTAACACCAGTTTCTCAATCATCAAGAAATGAAGGTTATAGACACACACAACAAAGTTCAGGATTTTGGGCAGTGCCACCTGATGTTGGTACAAGAGTTCTTGTAATTTTTGCAGAAGGAAATACAAGCAAGTGTTATTGGATAGGATGTATCCAAGACGAATTTATGAATTTTATGGTACCCGGAAATTCTTCAACAGCAAATTTGCGAGACTTTCCGAAAAAAGCACCAGCCGCAGAATTTAATAAATTTATTCATCAAACTCCATCAGATCCTACAACAGTGCAAAAATCTGTTCATTTAGATTTGGCAAAAAGTCTTATACAAAGTGGTTTAATTGAAGACGAAGTAAGGGGAATCACAACATCAAGTGCTAGAAGAGATATTCCGAGTGCAGTATTTGGATGGAGTACACCAGGACCTTTAGATAAAAGAGAAGGTGCTCCAAAAGCTGAAATTGGACACGAAGGTACTAAAGTAAGCATGTTCAAAAGTAGATTAGGCGGTTCTAGTTTTGTAATGGACGACGGTGATGATAAATTTTTACGTATAGGTAAACCTTGGGAAACACCTATGCAATATATAAATTTAGAGGCTAGAGAAGATGGCGGCGATCCTACACTTCCTCACAATGAGCATGTCCGATTAAGAACACGTACAGGACACCAAATTGTGTTGCACAATACTGAAGATTTAATTTACATTAGTAACAGTAGAGGAACAGCGTGGATTGAACTTACAAGTAACGGAAAAATTGATATTTACAGTAGAGATAGTATTAGTGTAAGATCTCAAGAAGATATTAATTTTACGGCAGATAAAGATGTTAACATTACAGCTGGTCAAACATTTAATCTTGTAGCAGATAAAATTAAAACAAGCACTATTAACAGCACCAATATGGTAAGCGGTACACAGTTTAGTGTAAATGCAAGTGCTGATATAAGTATGCAAACCAACACTAATATGATACTATATGCGACTAACGAAGGTAGTATTGTTGCAGGTGCAAAACAAAGTGTTATATCTGGAGAAAATTTAGCTCTTGGTAGTGCAACAGGTGTAGGTATAGAAGGTTGTGGATATGTAAACATTACTACTGATGGAGATTACAATTTAAAAGCATTAGGAAATATTAAAGTATTAGCAGAAGCCGAGATTTCGCAAAAAAGTGCATTAGCAACGAAAATAGAAGCAGGGAATATTTTTCATGTTAAGAGTGTAGGCACTATGACACTACGATCTGATGCTACACAAAATTTACATGCTGGTGCAAACATGGTAATATATGCTGACGGAAACGATATTGATATTCAAGGATCAACTCCTCCAGCGCCGCAAGCACCTGCAGAAGCAGTTATTCCACCTGCTCCAAATATTGTAGATCCTACTCCTCCTGAATTAGCAAGAGAAACAAGTAGACGTCCTTCACAAGAACCTTGGTTTGAACATGAACATTTAGATCCAGTAAAATATAGTTCAGATAATATACGTGCAGGAAACTCACAACCTGAAACTTATCCTCCTAGCACTCCAGATACATTTGCTAGAGGACCTGGAGGAACAGTTGTACTTTCAGGATCTCAACCAAATAGTTACAATACCTCAGGAACAGCACCGGAAGGAAGTGCAAGATTTGATCCTGTAGGAGCGGCAAATATTCCACCTGATCCAGAACCTGTAAAAGTAAGTAAACAAGAGTTATCTCGTGTATTTGCACAAGCTCTTTATGCAGAAGGATTTACAGAAGAACAAGTTTACTCTGCTATTGCTTGTGCTGAAACTGAATCCGGATTAGAATTGAAAACTGAAGGCGGATATGGCGGAACAAGCAACGATAGAATACGTAGTATTTTTAGCAGTACACGACAACTTAGTGATTCTGCACTAACAGAACTTAAAGCTGATAAAGCACAATTTTTTGAATATGTTTACGGTAATCAACATAGACTTGGACGTAACATGGGCAATACAACAGCAGGTGATGGTGCTAAATTTATCGGAAGAGGACTTATACAGCTAACAGGTAAAGGCAATCACGAACGTTATGGTAAACTTGCTGGACTTACAAAAGAAGAGTTAGTGTCAGATTATAATCCATTCGGTGTAGAAATTGTAGATGATCCTACGTTGATGCTTACAGATGTAGCAAAGAGTGTTGCTGTTACTGCCGCATACCTTAAAGAAAGATATAGAGATTTTGGTAGAGGTGTTTTAGGAAACTTTAGAATGGCCATTGCTGGTACAGAAGGCGGATTTAATCTTGGCTATCCAAAAGATCAAGGTTACTATCAAGCTAAGTTTTTGTCTAATGGTAGATATGATCCTGATTGGGTAAGAAGTCCAATATTAGTAGCAAGTATAGATCCAAATTTGAATAGTGGAGTAAGTTAAAATGTGTCAAGTGTATATTCCTTTTAGCCCGGTAGTAAATCCTGCACAAATACAGGATAATGCCGCCTGGAACGATTTACTAGAAGCAAACAGATATGATTACCTTGATTTAGAAGGAGATTATCCTAGCACAGGTCCTGGTAGTAGAGCTTACACAGGAAGCAACAGTACAAATTTACCTCCGCTTGATCCTAATATTACTCCAGGACCATTACCATCTGGACCAGGTTATGAAAGATTAGATGCACTTTTAAAAAATGTTCTCACTCAAGACTGGAAAGAAAGAGGAAATCCAGGCAATCCTAGGATATTAGAATGTTACAAAGTTTGTGGAAATGCGTACACACAAGATAGTAGTGCTATGACATACGCATGGTGTGCGGCTTTTGTAAGTTGGGCTTTGTATACTGCACAAATACCAGTCAATCCTACAATGTCAAGTCAAGCATGGTACAACTGGGGTAGCGAAGTTGATTGGAGAGACACAGGAAAAATACGTAAATGGGACGTTGTAATATTCAAATCAAAAACACGTAGCGGAGGACACATAGGATTTATTCAAGAAATTACAAGCAATGGTGTAATAAAAGTTTTAGGTGGAAACCAAGGCAATGATGCAAAAGTATCAAATTATAGATTTAACAGCAACAGTCAATATGTGAGAAGTGTAAAAAGAAACTGGAGTTTACCTGCCGAAGCAGATGTTCCAATTGATGGATCAACAGCAGTAACAACTACAGGATCAGAGGATACAACAGTATAATGCCAGAAGTAGCAAGACAAGGAGATACAGTAAGCACAGGACATAGTTGTACAGGTACTACAACACTTGATGCACCTAGTCAAACATTTGTAAAAATACAAGGAGAACTTGTGTGTAGAAAAGGCGACTTGACAGTATCTCATCCTGCACCACCTAATCCACCTTGCCCAGACCACACTGCGGCTATAGCAGGAAGTAGTTCAGTTGTAAAGATCGTGGGTGCATATGTAGCAAGGAAAAACGATGCATGTGATAATGACAAAATAACAAGCGGCGCAAGTTTTGTAAACATAGGACAATAAATACAGTATGAGCACTATAGAAAAAAATTTATACAAAAGAATTGCTGTTAATAGTAACACAAATAGGCCAAAACCTGTTGTGTCTAGCAAAGCATATAGAGGGCTTTCAACAGTAAATCCTGCACAAAAAAGTACTACACTTTATGATCTTGCTCTAATCAAACAGGACTTGATTAACCATTTTCATATACGTCAAGGTGAAAAATTAGAAAATCCTGAATTTGGTACTATTATATGGGACGCTTTGTACGAACCATTTACAGATGATTTAAAAAAAGCTATTGCAGAGAATGTAACAAATATAGTAAATTATGACCCTAGATTACAGGTCAATGGCATATCAGTATCAACATATGAGAGTGGAATACAAATTGAAGTTGATCTAACATATTTGCCCTACAATATTTCCGAAAAAATGCGTCTAGATTTTGACGAAAACAACGGACTTATCTAACAAAATAATATACGCACTTTACAATCTCAAATAAATACAATAGTTAACTAAGGAATGTAATATGTCATCAACAGACAGACAAAATCGATTATTGGTTGCCGAAGATTGGAAACGCATATATCAAAGTTTTAAGAACGCAGATTTTCAAAGTTATGACTTTGACAATTTACGCAGAACAATGATAAACTACCTCAGACAAAATTATCCTGAGGATTTTAATGATTATATTGAAAGTTCAGAATACCTAGCACTAATTGATCTAATTGCATTCCTAGGACAAAATATAAGTTTCCGTGTTGATTTAAATGCTAGAGAAAACTTCCTTGAATTAGCAGAACGTCGCGAAAGCGTACTACGTCTAGCAAGACTATTGTCTTATAATCCTAAAAGAAATCAATCAGCGACTGGCATGTTAAAAATTGATAGTATTAATACAAGTGAAGATGTACTAGACAGTAATAATTTTAACCTTGCAGGACAAAGAATTAATTGGAATGATCCAAGTAATCCTGATTGGTATGAACAATTTATTAAAGTAATGAATGCTTGTTTGGGAGGACAAAATCAATTTGGCAAACCATTAAAAATTGAAACAGTAGCAAGCATACCGCACTATCAATATAGATTTAATGCTCTAAACACAGATAGACCTATCTATACATACAGTTCTACAGTGCAAGGACAAACACTACCATTTGAAGTTGTTAGTAGTGATTTAGAATCTGGTACAGTGTCTGAAGAACTTCCTATTGTTGGTAACAGTCTAGCATGTTTGTACAAAGATGACAATCAAGGACCAGCAAGTACTAATACAGGATTCTTCTTACAGTTTAAACAAGGAACACTCGACGAAGGAGAGTTTGCAGTAACAAATCCAACTACAAATCAAATTATTGATATTGATGCAATCAACATTAACGATAAAGATGTTTGGTTGTTTGAGCTAGACGATACAGGACAAGAAGTTGCAGAATGGACTAAAGTAGATGCAGTTGAAGGTAACAATGTCATTTATAATAGTATTAATAAAAATATAAGAAATTTATTTGCTGTCAAAACAAGAATTCAAGATAGGATTAGTTTAGTTTTTAGTGATGGTGTTTTTGGAAATCTGCCAAAAGGAAGATTTAAAGCTGTTTATAGAACAGGCGCAAATCAAAGATACACAATTAAACCTGAAGAAATGCAAAACATAAGGATTTTAATTCCCTATCTAAGCAAAACAGGTATACCTGAAACGTTAACAATTACTGCAAGTTTAAATAATACAGTATCTAATGCTAGTGTAAGTGAAACAAATGCAAGTATAAAAGCAAATGCACCTGCAACATTTTATACACAAAATAGAATGATAACAGCAGAAGATTATAATGTTGCACCATTAGGTATAAGCCAAGAAATAGTAAAAGTAAAAAGTGTTAACAGAAATGCTAGTGGAATAAGTAGATATTTTGATCTAAAAGATACAACAGGAAAATACAGTAGCACAAACTTGTATGCAAACGACGGTGTTATCTATAAGCAAACAAAAGATCTAAGAACAAGTTTTGATTTTATTACACAAACTGATATCGAGAGTGCAATAACTAATGTAATTGAACCTATTATAAGAGATAGAAAAATACAAAATTATTATCTTGCAAACTTTACAAAAATTTTAACGTCTGATTTAGACGCTTCATGGGTATCAAGCACAGCAGATACAAACAGAACAACAGGTTATTTTACACAACAACCAGAAGCAAGTAACCCAAATGCGTTTGCATATCCTGTTAATACATTTACTGCAAACAATTTAAGATTTGTAGAACCGGGAACACTCTTAAAATTTGTTGCACCGCAAGGCTATCATTTTATGACTAATAAGAAAAACATTTTGATGGCAGGTCAAAGCAATCATCCTGGTGCAGTGGATTATCTTTGGACAAAAGTTATTAGTGTATCAGGTAATGGAACAATTATAGCAGACAACGGATTAGGACCGATTGTTTTAAATGATATTATTCCTACTGATGCAATCCTTCAAGAAGTTAAACCTAAGTTAGCAAACGTAATTATTGATGCAGTTAAAACACAAATTATTGACCAAGCGTTTGCAACCAACACATTTGGTTTAAGATATGATGTAGAAACAAGAACTTGGCGATTAATTACAAATCAAAATATAGATACTGTTTCTTCGTTTAGCACAGGTAAATCAGGTGATACAAGCAATCAAAATCTAGATGCAAGTTGGTTACTATATTTTAAAACTGATGGTGAAAAATATGATATCACTTATCGTACATTAACGTATGTTTTTGAAAGTGATAAAGAAATAAAATTCTTTTATGATAGCACCAACAAAACATATGATAATTTGACAGGAAAAATTATTAAAGATAAAGTTGAAGTTTTAGAAATCAATCCAAAACCGGATACTACAAGCCCACTTACAAGAAGTTATGATTTTGAAGTGGTTAAAGAATATAGAGATGCAGAAGGTTATATTGATACTAAAAAAATAGAAATTGGATTTTTTGATGTAGACGATGACGGTGTTGTGGATAATCCTGAAGGATTTGTAGACATTGTTGCAGAAACTGTTAATCCTGCAGAAAAATATATATTTGTTAAAAAATACATCACTACAGACCAAGTTGAGGATTTCAAATTTGTAGACGCTACAGAAGAAGGCATTAATATTGTTGCTTCTACAAGTGCTATAGGTGCATATAGTCAATACAATGCTGGACAACTATTTTTTGATAGATCAACTTCATTATTTTACAAACTAGACAATGCCAAGAAAAATTTAAACATTATTGAAGATTATAGAGGTTACATTGGTAGAGATAAACTTAAATTCCGTTACCTACACAGTGCTGATTACAATCAAAGAATTGATCCTGCGGCTTCGAATATTATTGACACATATTTGCTAACAAGAAGTTATGATACTTTTTATAGACAATGGTTAGCAGGAGATATAGCACAAAAACCAATTCCTGCAAGTGCGGATCAATTGTTCCAAAGCTATGGTACAGAATTAGATAAGATAAAAAGTATAAGTGATGAAGTAATTTATCATCCTGTAAAATATAAACCTTTATTTGGATCGAAAGCTGAGACAAGTTTGCAAGCAACATTTAAAATAGTAAAGAATCCTGATACAGTTGTAAATGACAATGAAATAAAATCAAGAGTAATTAGTGCCATTAACACATTCTTTAATTTAGATAATTGGGAATTTGGAGAAAGTTTTTACTTTACTGAATTGAGTACATTTATTATGAATGAACTTACTCCAGACGTTGTTAGTATTGTAATTGTACCAAATGCAAGCGATCAGTCATTTGGTAGTTTGTTTGAAATAAAATCAGAAGCTGATGAAATTTTTGTAAACAGTGCAACAGTTAATAATGTAGAAATTATAGATGCAGTTACAGCAGGCAGACTAAAAGCAACAGGTAACGTAGTAACCGCAAGTCAAGAAACTGCAAACACTGGAGTTCAAAGTTCATCTTCAGGTAGTGTTATATCATCCGGCTCAACAGGAGGCGGCTTAGATACAAATAGTAATTCCGGTGGAGGTTATGGTTACTAATGGCATACGATAACAAGCAAAATGAAAGCCCGTTACCAGCTGGCGGCAAAAGAGGAAGAAAAACAAAAGACTTTCTTCCTAAGTATTTTCGTACTCCAAAAAATGAAAAGTTTTTAGATGGAACTTTAGATCAAATTACTCAACCGGGTGTTGCAGTAAAGTTAAATGGTTATTACGGCAGACGTGATGCAAAAGCGTTTCGTGTTGCAGACAATTATGTAGAAGATATTAACTCTGACAGAGAAACATATCAATTAGAACCTGTAGTTGTAAATAAAGATTTATTAGACAATGTAAATTATTACAAAGATTATAATGATTATATTAACCAGTTAAGAAATTTTGGTAGTGATGTTACTAACCATAGTAAACTTAATCAAGCAGAATATTATTCTTGGAATCCTAATGTAGATTGGGATAAACTTGTAAACTTTAGAGAATACTTTTGGCTACCAAACGGTCCAGCATCTGTACAAGTTGTAGGACAAAGCACAGAAATAGAAACTACTTTTTTAGTTAACAGTGTTCAAAATGATATTAGTCCTGCATTTGTTTTTAATAGTAATTTAGAACAAAATGCAACTATTGAATTATTCAGAGGACAAACTTATAATTTTCAGGTAAGCACTCCTGAAATGAAATTCAGTATTAGAACAGAAAGAAACTTAGATGATGAATTTATCTATGAAGATAATTCTTTAATTAATAATAATATAGAAGAAGGAACAATTACTTTTACTGTTCCTAACGATGCACCTAATAGATTATATTATGTAGATAGTAACAATATCAATGCAGGCGGCATAATTAGAATATCTGATGCAGACGAAGCAACAGCAATAGATGTAGAAGCAGAAATATTAGGTAAAAAAACTTATAAAACTGCAAAAGGTTTTAATTTACAAAACGGAATGAAAATTAATTTTGCAGGAGATGTAACACCTGCAAAATTTGCGTTAGGTGAATATATTGTAGAAGGTGTTGGTAGTTCAATTAAATTAATAAACGAGCAAGATTTAGTAATTAATCTTGCGTATGCTGACGATGTTCCTATACCGTTTGATGGACAAAGTTTTGATAGACTGCCTTATGGTAATGCGGCTAGTTACAGTGCTAATAAAGATTATATTGTAATTAACAGGGCATCTCCTGACAGGAACGCTTGGTCACGTAACAACAAATGGTTCCATCGTAGTGTTATCGAAAAAGCCGCAGAATTAAATGGTAATATAGTTGATATTGACCAATCACAAAGAGCTAAAAGACCTATTATAGAATTCGAAGCTGGTATAAAATTAAATAATTTTGGAACACAATCGAAAGCATACGATATTGATATTATTGACACACAAAGTAAAGATGTGTTTAGTGACATTGAAGGCGGTGTAGGATATAATATTGACGGAGTAGATTTAACTGACGGCATGCGTGTATTGTTTGTTGCAGATACTGATATCCGTGTTAATAATAAAATATATCTTGTTAAGTTTATCACACATAATAGAACAGTGCCACAAATTGCTCTTATAGAAGACACTAATGCAAATCCACAAAATAATGATGTAGTTCTAATTAAAAAAGGAACTGAAAACGGAGGAAAACATTGGTGGTATAATGGAACAAAGTGGATTAAAGGACAGGAAAAAACAAAATTAAATCAACAACCGCATTTTGATTTATTTGACGAAAACGGTGTAAGTTTTAGTGATACATCTGTATATTCCACAACAACATTTGAAGGAACTAAATTATTTTCTTATGCTGTTGGTACAGGCACCGATGACGTCGAACTAGGGTTTCCTTTAGTTTACAGAGCATTAGAAAACGTAGGAGATATTACGTTTAATTTTGATCTAGTTACAAACTCTTTTACATACCAAGAAAATAATAATGTAGTAAGCAAAAAAACAAAAGAAGGATTTTTGCGTAAGTATTCAGATATTAGTACGTTTGAATATAAAAATGGTTGGACAAAAGGTAAAAATGACCTAAGGCAAAAAGTTGTTGCACAATATAATATCGTAGATACTGCACAAGCATTTGAGATAGATGTTTATGATAAAAGCGGTCTTTTAACAGACTTAGATATTTCTGTATTAGTAGACAACAAGTATAGATATGACTGGAGTTTGTCAAAACAAAATGAAAAAGCTATTGTAACTTTCGACACACCTATTGAAGGCGAAGCAAAAGTTATTATTAAAACTCATAGTGCTACATCTAAAAATCAAAACGGACATTACGAATTTCCGTTTGGACTAGAAAGAAATAGTGCAAATAAAGATTTATCAACATTTACTTTAGGCGAAATTAACGATCATGTTTTTGGCATGATAGAAGACTTAAAAGATTTTAAAGGAGAGTTTCCCGGTAACAGTAACTTAGGTGACTTAGGAGATGTTAACCAATTTGGTAAAAAATTCTTACAACATGCAGGCCCTGCTGTATTACCTTTTTACCATATTACAACACAAGGCGGCAACATAGTAAAAGCTATAGACTTTGCTAGAAAAGAATATAGAACATTTAAAAGATCTTTTATACAAATTGCTGACACATTAGGTTATGAAGGACCTGTTAGACAACATGTTGATAGAATACTAAAGGAAGCATTCAAAACAAAAACTACTAATGATCCTTTTTATTTTAGTGACATGATTCCTTACCAAGGTTATAAAAGATTAGAGTTTACAGTATACGATGAAGAAAATAACTTTTTTAGTTTAAGTGAAGTATTTGATTTATCAAAAATGTCAAATAAATCTGTACTAATTTATAAAAACGGACAACAATTAGCTTATGATATAGATTACACATTTAACAATGACGGATTTGCTGTAATAACTGCACCTAAAATAGAAGGTGACAAAATAGAAATTTTTGAGTATGAAAGTACAGACGGAAGTTTTGTACCACCTACTCCTACAAAACTAGGTTTATATCCTAAGTTTTTGCCTAGAATAGAAATTGATAATTCATATAGAACACCTACAACAGTAATTATTGGACATGACGGAAGTAAAACAGTAGGATATAATGATTTTAGAGACAATTTATTATTAGAATTAGAAAGAAGAATCTATAATAACTGTAAAGTAAATTATGATACAACAAAGTTAGACATAAATGACTTTGTACCGTCAAAAGACAGAGATACAAAGTTTACAAAAAAACAAATAGACAATATTTTGTTAAAAGACTTTGTAAAATGGTCAGAAAGTCTAGGCGGAGTAGATTATACTACAAATAATAGTTTCTTAGAGACAGACAGCTTTACTTACAACTACTCAGACATGACAGGCCCTGGCAAAATAAGAATTGACGGGTTCTGGAGAAATGTATATAAAGAAGCATACGACACTGACACACCTCATACTACACCTTGGGAAATGCTAGGGTTTAGTATTAAACCTAAATGGTGGGAGAAAAAGTATGGTCCTGCTCCGTATACTTCTGATAACTTAATACTATGGGAAGATTTAGAAGCAGGAAAAATTGCAGAACCAGGTAAACCTGTAATATACAATGAAAAATATGTTAGACAAGATCTTTCAAAACATATTCCTGTTGATGTAGATGGTAATCTAATAAGTCCACTAGCCAGCGGATATGCAAAAGACTATGTACAGTCTTATGCAAGAAAAGGATTTAAGTTTGGTGATCAAAGCCCTGCAGAAACTGCTTGGAGAAGAAGTGGAGAATATCCTTTTAGTATTGTAAAAGCATGGTTATTATCACAACCTTCTAAAGTAATGGGACTAGGTTGGGATATTTCAGCTGTAAAAAGAAACCTTGCAGGACAATGGGTTTACAGAAATACAAATAAACCAGTTGCAATAGAAAACTTAGAATTTAGTAATTTGTATGGCGATGTAACAAGAGTTTATACAAGCGGTTTTGTAGATTATGTTGTAAATTATGTTTTGAAAAATAGTGAAATTACAAATAATCAATATGAAGCAGAATTAAAAGGATTGAAGTTACAGCTAGGAATTAAACTAGGCGCATTTACAGATAAGAATAAATTGAGATTTATTTTAGACAGCAGAACTCCGTTTAATAAAGGTAACGTATTTTTACCTTTTGAAAATTATACAGTTGCATTAAACAGAAGTTCGCCTACTAGTATTGTATCTTATAGCGGCGTAATAATAGAAAAACAATCATATGGATATGTTATTAGAGGATATAACAAATTAGATCCTTTATTTTACTATACACCTGCAAAACAAAGAGTAGATGACCCTAACATAAATGTTGGAGGAGTAAGTGAAAGTTTTGTAGAATGGGATACTGATAAAAAATATACTATTGACAGTTATGTTAGATATGAAAATACTTTTTATAAAGTAGTTGAAGAACATACAAGCACAACTGTTTTTGATCCAAGCAAATATACCAAAATTCCTACAATACCAACAAGAGGCGGAGTAACTGCTCAATTTAGAACTGCCTTTGATACAGATGTAGAAACTCTTCCTTATGGTCATGTTTTTAATACTACACAAGAAGTTGTTGATTTTCTTTTAGGTTACGGAAACTATTTAGAAACACAAGGATTCACTTTTGATTATTACAACCAAGAATCTCAAACTGTAGAAGATTGGAAATTAAGCACTAAAGAATTTATGTATTGGACCACTCAAGGATGGGCACCGGGTACTGTTTTAACACTAAGTCCTAGTGCTAATCAAATTACCTTTAAAAAAGAATACAATGTAGTTGATGATCTTCAAAACAAATTTTATGAAAATAAAATGCAAAATGCAGGTGGTGAACAACTTAAAGGAGAATTTACAAGATTAGCAAGATCTGGTAATGACTTCAATATAACATTAGTAAACACCGCAGACGGAGTGTACTTTGTTGAACTACCCTTAGTTCAAATAGAACATGTGGCACTTTTAGATAATACAAGTGTGTTCGGTGATGTAATTTATGATCCTGTGACAGGATATAGGCAAGAAAGAATTAGAGTTTTAGGTTATGTAAGCGATGGCTGGGATGGAAGTTTAAATATTCCAGGATTCGTATACGATAAAGCTGAAGTATCAGATTGGGAACAATACAAAGATTATGCTATTGGCGACACAGTGCTTTATAAAGAATTTTATTATACTGCAAAAAATACAGTGCCTGGTACTGAAAAATTTGTTGCTAATAAATGGAATAAATTAGATTCTAAACCTACTCCTAAATTACTTACAAACTTTGATTATAGAGTTAATCAGTTTACAGATTTTTATGAATTAGAAAGTGATAATTTCGATGTAGAGCAACAAAAACTTGCTCAACATTTAACTGGCTACCAAAAAAGACAGTATTTAGAAAACATAATAAATGATGATGTAAGCCAGTTTAAATTCTACCAAGGATTTATACAAGACAAAGGTACACGTAATAGTATTGATAAACTATTTGATAGTTTGGCTAGTGCAAACAAAGAAAGTGTAGATTTTAACGAAGAATGGGCAATCAAAACAGGTAGTTATGGTGCTACAGATAATTATGATGAAATTGAATGGCAACTAGACGAAAATCAATTTAAAGTTGAGCCGCAAACAATTGAACTAGTAGATAATGTTCCAGTAGGAAAAACTGATCTTGTTTACAGAATACCAAACTATGATGTATTTTTAAAACCAACAGGATATGACACAAACAAATTACCTACAAAATACAACGATGATTTTTTTGTAAAAACAGTAGGATATGTAACAGGACAAGATGTCAACCGTGCAGTTACCACTAAAGACGGTATATTAGATTTTAACATTACTGATATAGACAAACATGCTTATATCTGGGTAGCCACTAACAACCAAACATGGGATGTTTTACAACATACAGAAAGCTCACTGAGAATAGTTGGCTTTAACAATAATAATAGTGTCATAACAATTACTTTAAATGAAACAGTCAGAGATATAAGCGTAGGTGATATATTTGGTATTACAAATATGAATACCACTACCTATACAAATATGGATGGTTTTTATAAAGCAACAAAAGTTTATAATAATATAATTGAGTTTACAACTACCAAAGATGATTATAGTAATTATGATGATGCAAATCCTCAAGGAACAATATCATTTTTTACAAGTCAGCGAGAAGCAGATTTACAAAGTGCAAATGACAATGTAACATCAAGTTTAAAGCAAAATGAAATAATTTGGGTAGACAATGATGACAATAATAAGTGGACTGTACTAAAAAATAATAAAGTTTATAACGAGCACCAAAAAATATTAAGTTCTATAGAACTTGATAGTTCCTTCCACGGCTTTGGGCACAGTATAAGCGTCAATGAATCTAATACAGTTATGGCAGTTGGTATTCCATACAAAGGTAATGGACAAGTCCATATTTACAAACGTGCAAGCGACAGCACAAATTTTGTACTAGATCAAATTTTAGATGCACCTATTAGCGTAATAGGAAATACTAGTGTTGCACCACAATTTGGAGAAAGTGTTGCAGTAAGTCCAGATGGATTGTATGTTGTAGTAGGTTCACCAAAAGCATCAAGTGTTTATTCTTTTTATCAAGGAGAGTTTAATCCTTCAAGAGCTTATAATAAAAGACAAATTGTAAAATACGGACCAAACTTATTTGAAGCAATTCAGGCAATTGATCCTAGCACCAGTGCTATTGAATTTTCTAGTTTTGATAGTTTTGTAAACATTGTGTCTCAATCTGATAGTAGTTTAGTTAATTTACTACAAGCGGGTGATTACAAATTAAACAATCAGCAAACAAGCCATGTACTTGTAAGAGCACCATATACAGCTTATAATGCTTCAGCTGTTGGAGATACATTAGTTCTTAATTGGAATAACTTTAGCTATGTTCATCCTGAAGGATACAATGTTGATGTACAACCTTTCAATGGAGAATTTCCAGCTATCACAGACGGTGTAATAAGTGATCAGCACACCATACAAAAGAAAGTTGATAACGTCTTAGTAGTACAAAACTACGTTAACTTACCGTCAGTTGGTGAAACTATATCAAGTGCAGTTGCAAGTGGTGAAATAGTTCATGTTGCAAATAATATTGAAACATTAACAATTTATGTTTCAAATGTAAATGGTACTTTTGAACAATCTGGTACTTTGTTTGTAGGCAATTTACGCATAGGAGACTTTAGTGAAGACTTCCAAGATAATACAAATGTCCTTGGTGGTTATTGGTGGATAGATACACCAACATATACTACAAGTAACGATAGTTCAAACGTGTTTACAGATCCGGGTCATGGATTAGTGTATGTTGATATATTGACTGCCGCAAGTGGAAGAACAACACCTAACTTTTATTACAACATTACACCTACAGAAGTTACAGCTCAAAACAATCAAACACAACTACTTTTGCCAGTTACTTTAAATGAACAAGCATCATTTATGGAAACACTTACATACGAAGGAGATCCAAACAACAACTTTGCAGTTTATCCATCTCCTCTATGGACTGTAAGAGGACCAGCTACATTTACATCTACACTAAGCAATGGTGATAAATTTTATATGGATGTAGATGTAATTAATACTGATTTCACTGATACAGCAATTGACAGAACATTAATTAACAAAGAGCATACAGTAAGTGATTTATGGGATGGTTATATTGATTTTGAATTCACACAGTTCCAAAATGTTGGCGGACAACAGTTACCATTTGAATTAGTAATAGGCGATACAGTTAGAGACAGTGTTACAGGTGCTGAAGCAGAAGTTGCGTTTTACAAACGACAATTTAACGATGTAAGAATCTATGTTAAAAATGTCACAGGTACATGGAGTGTTGGTGATAATTTTGGAACAACTGCAAACATACTTCGAATTAGGGCAAACGCAAGACCTATAGGTGAAATTAAGCAAGTAAGCATTGCTGGTTCGTTGGTTGGTAAAATTATTGTTATAGAAGAGGACAGTAATTTTGCAAACGTTGCTCAATCTCAACTTACTAATTTTGAATACTTCTTCTATGATGTAGACACATTACAGGGTATTCCAAGGGATCCAAATATTCCTTCCTCAAATAATAACGACTGGAATCTTGTAAACAACCTAATTGTTAAAGACGGTCCTGGTACAACAGTGAGTGGCTTAACAGAAGAAGGTATGTTTACTGTATATGATATAAGTAACACCGGACAGTACCAAGTTTATAATAGTTATACTGTGCCAGAAAGACAAAACTACAAGAGACTGGGCGATGAAATTAGTTTTTCAAAAGATGGTGGAATTTATAGAATTTCAGTAGCAAGCAATGGTAACAATACTTCCAATAATGCAGGTAGTATACATTTTATTAAACATGGCACTGATACAGATGCAAATACTTTTGATTTTAATTTAGATATTAATCCTTTATTTAGAGGAGAGTTTGATTCACAAACATTCTATAAACAAAATGAAATTGTAGAATATTTAGGAAAACCATATCAAGCTCTTAGAAACATTGCAAGCGGAAGTGCATTTATACAAGCTGATTGGACAGCATTAGATATTGGAATTAGTCATGTTGGATATATTCCAAATACTCCTTTAAATGCATTTGTAGGTGAAGAAACATTCGATCCAGAATTTGGAATTAGAGATTTTGCTAAGAGTTTTGATCAGACGCCGGATGGTTCTGTAATGATTGTAAGTTCTCGCATACAAGGAAACGATAGTACAGGAGAACGTATAGTAAATGTTTATAGACAATTACCAGGAGGACAATATATACTTTCTCAAAGTATAGAAGCACCATATGTAGATTTATCTACAGGCAATTTAAGCGGCTTTGGTGATGCTGTAAGTATTTCTACAGACGGTGAAATGATTGCTATATCAGAAACTTTTAATGATAATATTAAAAGAGATCAAGGTGTAGTATATGTTTACACATTACAAAATCAACAGTTTGTTTTAAACCAAACGTTAAAATCACCTAACAATGAACAAACAGAACATTTTGGTGCATATATTAACTTTGACGGTAATCAGCTTGCAGTAACATCATTAAATGGTGATATTGAAATACCTAATACTTTTGACAATGATACTACAACTTTTGATGATGGGTTTACAAAATTTAAGAAAGCATCTAATATTGACGCTGGCGTAATTTTTATGTACGAAAGAATAAACAAAAGTTTAATTTATTCTGAACAGTTTATATTTGATGATCCTAACGCAATACAATTTGGTAAAAATCTGCTTGTAAAACAAAATCATGTTTATACTGCTATTCCAGAAATGACAGATTTAGCAACTTATCAAGGTATTATTGTAGACTTTAGAAAACCAATAGGAAGCAAAGCATGGAACACACATAGATCACCAATTGATCAAATTGATATTCCAAATATTAAAAACTTATTCCTTTACAATACTGAAACTAATACTCTAGTACAATCACTAGACTTTATTGATCCTGTACAAGGAAAAATTGCAGGTCCTGCAGAACAAGAAATAAGTTACAAAACATATTATGATCCTGCAACTTATAGCATAGGAGATGATACGGTTGTAGTTGATGAACAAAATAGTTGGGGTGCAGATCATGTAGGACAACTATGGTGGGATATAGGTGCAGTTAAATATTATAACTATTATCAAAATGATATACAATATCAAACAAATTATTGGGGCAAACCATTCCCTAATGGTATAGTAAATGTTTATGAATGGGTAATGACTGATTTATTACCTGCAGAATGGAATGAGATTGCTGATACTAATGATGGTTTAGACAGGGGCATAAGTGGAATTAGTAGATATGGTGACGAAGTTTACAGCACAAGACTAGTATGGGATAGTGTCGCAGGTAGAAGTAAACCTAAATATTTTTATTGGGTAGCAAACAAAAAGGTATTACCTAGTGTAGAAAATAGAAAATTAACTGCATTTGCCGTCCGCCAATTAATTAATGATCCAGCAGGACAAGGTTATGCTTTTGCGGCACTACAGAGTAAAGATAGAATGGCTCTGTTTAATGTAAAACCTCTACTGTCAGGAAACAATGTTGCATTGAATTTAAGTTATTACACTTTAGATAATCAAGAACAGAATAGACATTTAGAGTACCAAATCTTAACAGACGGAATTGGCTCTAGTAGACCAAATAGAGATATTGAATTAAAATGGTTTGATAGTCTAATAGGTTATGATAGAAAAGATAGACAAGTCCCAGATCCAAGATTAAGTGCAAAAGCAAAATATGGTATTAATAACAAACCAAGACAAAGTATGTTTGTTAATAGAACTGAAGCTCTTAAAGAAGTAATTGAAAGAGCTAACGGTGTTTTAATTAAAAATATTATTGTAGACGAGTTTGACATTAGTAGACTTAGAGAAAGTGATCCACAACCTAATATTACATCAAGAAGATATGACCTAGCAATTGACACATTCCAAGATTTACCTTTTGTAGGTGTAGCAAAGCGTATCACAGCTGAGTTAACACCTACAATTATAGACGGTAGAATTGTGTCTGTAGCTATTACTAATCCTGGTAGAGGTTATATTGATCCTAGTTACACAGAAACATTAACATCAAGATTAGGACCAACCGTTACTGTAAATGGTATAGGTACAGATGCTATAATAGAAACAACAATTGACGAGGTCGGTAAAATTACTAGTGTTAATATTGTAGATCCAGGCGAAGGTTACGATTCTGCTACTACACTTACAGTAAGAAACTTTACTGTTCTAGTTGTAAATGACGATACAGTTTCTAATAAATGGAGTTTATACAATTACAATGGATCTAAATGGAATAGAACAGTAGCGCAGAGGTTTGATACAAATCTATTTTGGGAATACAAAGATTGGTACGAAGATGGGTTCAACGCATTTACTGAAATTAAAGATCTTATAGACTACAGCTATCAGTTAGATGGCTTACAAAACAATGTAGGTGATATTGTAAAAATTAGTAGTGTTGGCACAGGCGGTTGGTTGTTGTTAGAAAAGATAGACGATCAACAAAATGTAGATTACACAGTAAATTATGCAGTAGTTGGTAAACAAAATGCAACAATACAATTTAAGTCAGGGTTGTATGATGTTGAAAATAATTTAACTGGATTTGATAGTAACACTTTTGATACTAATTTTTATGACAATCAGCCTGTTACTGAAACACGTATTATACTTGAAGTTTTGAGAGACAATTTGTTTGTTGACAATCTGAATGACGAATACAACAAGTTATTTGTAGCAAGCCTAAGATATGCATTTAAAGAACAACCTAATATAGATTGGGCATTCAAAACTAGCTTTATTCAAGCAGTACACAATGTTGGCGATTTAAGCCAAAGAATTACATTTAAAAATGATAGCATTGAAAGTTACCAAGATTATATCAACGAAGTAAAACCATACAAAACTAAAGTTAGACAGTATGTAAGTTCTTATGAAAAGGTAGAACCTACAAATACTACAATTTCTGATTTTGATTTACCTCCGAGATATGATTACATTAAACAAAAAATTATTCCTACAAATACAAAAATTAATAACAATGTAATAACTAATCTACCTGATAGTATTGATCAGTATCCTGACAAATGGTGGAAAGATAATGTAGGCTATGAAATTAAAGAAATAACAATAGGTAAAACTGGAAATTTATATGTATTACCTCCTAAAGTTACTATTGAAGGAGGCGGCGGATCAGGTGCCACTGCAAAAGCATACCTAAGTAATAGCAAGTTGAGCAAAATTGAAATATTAACTCCTGGTAGCGGTTATACAAGTATACCTGACGTAGTATTAAACGGTTCAGTATCTGATGGCGGCGAGTTTGGTTCAGCAAGTGCAGTTCTTGGCAATGGTAAAGTAAGAGCAATGCATGTAATTACTAAATTTGACAGAGTTAGCGGAACTCCTTACATACTAGAAGTTAAAAAATCAGAAACATTTACAGGAACAGCAGTTACTAGTGTGTTTAATTTAAAATGGCCTATGAATTTAAATGGTGCTAAAGTTAAAGTTTATCTAAATGGAGTAGAATCACTAAGAAGCGAATATACTTTTGAAAATTATATAGATAAAACAAAAACATATACAAGAGAAAAGGGAAGAATTATATTTACTGATGCGCCTAAGTTAGGCACAGTCGTAAAAGTAGATTATGAACTATCACCTAATTTATTAACAGCCCAAGATAGAATTGAAATGTACTATGCACCTACCTCAGGCATGCTTGGCAAGGACATTACACAGTTAATGGAAGGTGTTGATTTTGGTGGTGTCGAAGTTAAGAGCTTCGATTTTAAAGGTAGCGGTGGCTTTGAAGTAGACGGTTATGGAACAGTACCATATGATATTTACGATAATACATATGAAGATATCATAGTTCAGCTAGATGGATCAACAGTAGAATTTAGTTGGGATAATCCTTTAGAAAATGGTGTTGTATATAATGTATACAAAAATAATGTACGAATTGATGATCCTAATTACCTACATGATAGTTCCAGAGGTGCAAATCCAAATGCTATAATGCGTAGTATTACAGGAGACGGTCAGCAAACAACACTTAATTTAGATGATCTTGTAATACCAAGCACAAATGGTGATGTGTTCATTTTAAGAAAAGTTACAAGTGATGGTAGCTTTAAGCCAGATAGTGCAAGTTACGACACGCAACTATCAGGAGGAGCATTATCATATAATAATGCAAAAGGTATAGATGCGGCAGAAATAATTGTAGACGGAGATAATTTTATTACTCCTATGACAACTACAGGACCTGAAGAACTAGTTCCGGGTAGAATTGCAGATACTGTAGATATTCAAGTTTATCATAGACCAGATGATGGTGCAAGCGAAATAATTAGTAAGTTTTGGACTACTGATGGAGTCAACGGAACATTTGATCTAGGTCAGCATCCTAATAGTATAGATGCTGTGTGGGTCAAATTAGATAATGCTACAATTAAAAAAGTAGATTATACTATTGATTGGGTAAATGATACATTAACGTTTGACACTATACCTACAGCTGGTAAAGTTCTTAACATTGTTACTATGGGTAACAGTGGAGAGAAAATTCTCGACATTGATAAATTTGTAGCAGACGGAAGCACTAATACTTTTGTTACAAATGCAATTTGGACAGATAATGCCACACACTTTGCAAATATAAATGGTGTAGAAATATCAAGTCAGCTTTATAAAACAGATGATGGATTAATTGGTATAGAATTTAATGTTGCACCTCAGATAGGACAAGTAGTAGACTACGGTATTTTCTACGGAAGTAATAAGTCATATAGTTCTACAACTACTCATACTTTTGTTGGTGACGGTAGTACAACAGTATTTGATATACAAACAGATTCTATTGGTGGATTACCTACTCAACATAACACAATAGTAAGTGTTAATGATGTTATACTTCAAGCAGGATATAATATAGAAATGTTAATCGAAGCAAACGAAAGAGAATACTTCATAGAAGATTGGCAATACTATTCTAACAGCGTGAAAACAAGTGAAGTTGAAGTATATCTAAACGATGAATTATTACGCAAAGCAATTGATTATAGATGGAATAGTACAGCAAACAGTATTACACTTACACAAGGAATAGGAGTAGTTGGAGACAAACTAGAAATATTCCTAATGGCAGATGGTGAATATGCATTTGGATATGTAGGTACAGATGAAACAAGCACACAAAGATTTATATCAACTAGAGACAAAGTTTACTTTGACACAGCACCTGTACTAGGATCAACAGTTGAAGTGCAAATGTTTAGTAATCATGATATTCAAAACTTAACTAGAACAAAATATGATTTCTTAACAAGAAAAACTCTTGTTGGAGGTACACAAGCATTCGCAGACTATGTAAGCCTTGCAAATGGCATTATAAAATTAAGAAAAGAAGCGTCTCATGCACAAGATGTTTGGGTTTTCTTAAATGGTGATAGATTAGTAGCAAATGTTGATTACAGAACTACAGATGATCCATATTATATTAAAATATTAAAAAATATCAGTGCAAATGATACTATAGAATATATTGAATGGAGTCAGGAAAAATTAACAGTCAAGTTTGGATTTAGAGAATTTAAAGATATATTGAATCGCGTTCACTACAAACGCATTGATGATAATACTAAGTACAAACTAGCAAGTGATTTAAATTGGTTTGATACAAAAATAGATCTTGTTGATGCAACAGGTTTGAATGCTCCTAGTAAAGCAAGCAAAATACCTGGTGTAGTGTTTATAAATGGTGAAAGAATAGAATATTTTGTGAAACAGGGTAATAGTTTACGTCAAATACGTAGAGGTACACTAGGTACTGGTGTTAATACACTTTTAACTACAGGAACAGAAGTTATTGAACAAGGACCAAGCGAAAATATCCCCTACAGAGATGAAACAATTACTCAAATTTTCACAGCAGATGGCGTTGCAAGCACATATGAATTAGATTTTGATGCTTCAGCTATTGCAACACAGTACAAACAAGATTCGGGATCTACTAAAACTGTAGCTGAAATTACAGCAGATTTATTTGAAGTTTTTGTAGCAGGACGTAGATTACGTAAAAGTGCTATTAGTGTTTACCAAACTGATACAAAAGATGCCCAAGGTAATTTTGTAACAAGATTTGTAGATCAAGATAGCCCAGAAGGAGATATAACAGCAAATGCAGAGTTTACACTTAACGGTAATACAATACAACTTGCAGAAACTCCAACTGATGGACAAAAAATAGTGGTTATTAGACGTATTGGTAAAACTTGGACAAATTTAGGCGAGAGTTTAGCAGATGCAGACAATGACATAGCAAACTTTATTCGTGCTAGAACGACGGAGTTGCCAAATTAATAAATACAGTAGCAGGAAAGACAACATGACGGACATTAAAGACAAATCAGGAGTAGTAGTTAAAGGACACATCAAAATACATGATCCTAATACAGGTGAAGTGTATGTTGATAAGCGAAATGCTATTCACTATGAAAATATGAGTATTGCTCTTGCTGAAAGCCTTGCAAACCAAGGCCAAGGTATGATATATGAAATGAGCTTTGGTAACGGCGGCACAAGCGTTGATCCAACAGGTATTATTACATATCTTACACCAAACTCAACAGGAACTAATGCTAGTTTATATAATCAAACATTTACAAAAGTTGTAGACGATAGAAGTACAAGTAACACAGATCCAGTTAGAAATAAAATAGAAACACGTCATGTTAGCGGAACAAACTATACTGACATTGTTGTTACATGTTTACTCGACTACGGAGAGCCACAAGGACAAGATGCTTTTGATACGTCAAACAGTAACGAAGCACTATATGTTTTTGATGAGCTAGGTTTAAAAAGTTATAATCCGTCAGGTACAGGTAGATTAATTACACATGTAATTTTTCATCCAGTACAAAAATCTTTAAACAGATTAGTACAAATAGATTATACAGTTAGAGTACAAAGTTTGTCAGGAGTGTAATAGATGCCATATACAATTAATTTCACTGACGTTACAAACAAAGGCAGTATAACTGTTGAAGATAATGATATTAACAACCAAACAAGTTTAAGTTTAGTAGGTAGAAACACAACAAGTTATGGTGTTGAATTTAATCAAAACTTTCTAAAACTTTTAGAAAATTTTGCTAACGCATCTGCTCCTGCTAATCCGGTTGAAGGACAGTTATGGTATGACACAACACCAGGCAGTGAACAATTAAAAGTTTATGATGGAACACAATGGATAGCAAGTGGTGGTTTGAAAAAAGCAAGTACAGCTCCTGAGGCATCTAACAGTTTAACAGGTGATCTTTGGGTCGATACAGACAACCAACAATTATATTTGTATACAGGTTCGGGCTGGACATTAGTAGGTCCAGAATATGCAGGAGGTTTGAGCACAGGTGTTAGTGCAACAGTAATCCAAGGCCAAGATAATATTGATTACACAGCATTACTTGTTGAAATAAATCAATTACCTGTTGCTATTATTGCCAGTGATACATTTACACCAAAAGCACAAATTAATGGATTTAACCAAATTAATCCAGGAGTTAATTTAAGCGTTGCAGATATAACTGGTGCAGGTACACCTAAGTTTTATGGACCTGCAGAACAAGCAGAAAGCCTAATTGTAAATGGGACAAAAATTGAAGCCTCTAATTTTTTAAGAGGAGATGTAGCTAGTACTACAACAGAACAATTAAGAATTAGAACTGATGACGGTATGTTAGTTGGTAGTGGTAACCAATTGTCAATAGGTGTTGAAGGACAAGCAGGTATTATTACACACAATACTAGTGGCAGTTCATTAGACATTCGTGTAAACAATGAAGGCCAAATTAAAACTGTAATGCGTGTAGACAGTACAACTAATATTGGTATTAACAATACAGCACCTAGTGAAGCATTAGATGTTACAGGAAAAATAAAGGTAAGTGACGCTATTACAATTGATGGCACAACTGCAAGTACAAATTTTGGCACAGGTGCGTTAGTTGTAAAAGGTGGCACAGGTATAGCAGGCGATACAAATATTGGCGGTACTTTAAATATTATCGGTGATACTGAAGTAAGAAATATTGTGCCAGACACAACTAATACATATACAATTGGTTCTGCAAGTAACAAATTTAGAAACATTTATGCTACAGACTTTACAGGAAATTTAATTGGTAATGTAACAGGGCAAGTAAGTGGTAGATCAGGTAGTGCTGATAAAATTTCTAGTGCAACTACATTTGCTATGAGCGGTGAAGTAAATGCACCCGCATTTACATTTGACGGACAAGTAGGCGGCAACCAAAAAACTTTTGTTACTACTGTATCTAACAGTTTTATTAGTAATAAAACATTTACGAATGCGTCAACAACTACAGATGAATTTTTATTAAACAGAACGCAAGGACAAGTTGGTCTATATAGAATTAGACAAGAAGATTTGCTGTCAAGTGTTCCTACTAATCCACCAGGTGTAATTTTACCGTATGCAGGAACCACAGCACCTTTAAATTGGCTTATATGTGATGGTAGTGAAGTACTACAAATTGATTATCCTAAACTATTCCAAGTAATAGGATTTAACTATTTACAAGCAAATCTAGTTAGTGATGGCGGTGTTGCTAAATTTGCATTACCTGACTTACGTGGTAGAACAATCGCAGGTCTTGATGATATGGGAGGTACAGCCGCTAATAGGATTACTGGACTTAGAGGTAGCGAACTTGGTAATACTGGCGGTACAGAAGATGTAACGCTTAGTGCAAATCAAATACCAGATCACGAACACGATTTACAAATTGGTCCAGATGGTAATAAAACACAATTTTACACTATACTAGATGCGGCAAAAGGTCCAGGAAGTCCTGCAGAATCAATTGTATTTGATGCACCTACAGGACAAAATGCTGGACAAGCGGCAACATCAAGTGGTAGTGTTGCAGGAACTACAGGTCAAGCAGTGGATATAATGAATCCATTTATGAGTTTGAATTATATAATTTATACTGGGAATGTTTAATGGCTTATAAACTTAATAAAACAGATGGATCATTACTTGTTGATTTAATTGACGGTACTATTGATACAAGTAGTACTTCATTAACTTTAGTAGGGAGAAACTACACAGGTTTTGGTGAATATCTAAATGAAAACTATATAAAACTTTTAGAAAACTTTAGTAATACAAATGCTCCAAGCAATCCTATTACTGGGCAACTTTGGTGGGATACTACACAAGCAAGATTAAAAGTTTATGAAGGCCAAACATTTAAAGCAGTTGGTGGACCTTTCGTTCAAAAAACAGAACCTAATATGGTAGCTGGTGATTTATGGATAGACAACCTTAATGATCAAATATATTTTTATGATGGTGAAGGTACTCCAGTACTAGCAGGTCCGTTGTATACAAAAGATCAAGGGCTAACAGGATTCAAAGTAGAAACACTCAGAGATGTACAAGACAGAACAAGAACTGTAGCTAGTTTATACATAGGAAACGCTTCAACTGGAACAGAAAGAGTTGCAGTAATTAGTAACTTAGAATTTACACCTGCTGTTGGTTTTGAGATAGCTGGTATTACAGGAAATATTAAAAAAGGTATCAACATTGTATCTTCTGATTTTATATACGAAGGAACTGCTGACATTGCAAAAGCACTTCTTACATCAAGTGGGCAAAGAGTTGTTGCAGATGATTTCCTTACAACAAGTACGAATAGTATTATATCAGGAAGTTTAACAGTATCCAACAGTGCAGGTATTACTATTGGTCCAAATGCTAACACAGTTATTAGTCCATTAGGTGCTGACTTTGTTTATTCAAATCAATTACTAGATGAAAACGTAATATTTAGAGTTACATCAAGTGGTTCTGGTGCAGGTCAAGTTGATGCAATTTATATTGATGCACAAAATCAAAGAGTTGGCGTCTTTAAATCTAATCCAGATTATACTTTAGATGTCTCAGGCGATTTAAGAATCACAGGTAATTTACTTGTTGAAGGCACACAAGCAAGTATAGATGTTAATAATTTAAGAATTCAAGATAAACAAATAGAACTTGCAATTACAGATGATAGTACACTTGTAACTGATACTGCGGCAGATGATGCAGGTATGGTTGTAAGGGTAACAGGTAATGATAAAAAATGGACTTGGATACAAGCTACAAATTCATGGACAAGCAATGTAAATGCAAACTTAACAAGTGGAAACACATACAAAATAGATGGTAATGACGTATTAAGTGCAACAGCATTAGGTACTGGTGTTACAAGTGCAAACGGTTTATCTAGCATTGGTACTCTTACAAGTTTAGCAGTTGACAACGTTTCCATAGACGGTAATACAATTACAACTACAGGCGGTGGCTTAAACTTAACACTAGCAGGTAATTTAGACCTAACAAATAATAATAAAATTACAGGACTAGGTGTGCCTAGTGCAGATACTGATGCGGCTTCTAAAGTTTACGTTGATGAACAAATTGCGGCGGCCGCGATATCATTCAGTATGGATGCAACAGGACTTAATGACACACAGATCGGTCTTGTTCTTGAAGATCTTGTTCCGGCATCATCAGTTGCGGCAAACGGCACAATAGCAAGAATACACTGTACATCACTTGCAGGTGCAACAGTAAGTAATATTGATATTACCGCTGTAACAACAAAATCATTCATTGCTGTAGATTCAGCTGGTGTACAGAATGAATCTGTGCTTCAAGATGTAGCTTTTGGAAGCGCAACAGGTACAGTTAGTGTAACTATAACAAGAGCTTTAAAAGAATATGTAACAAGCAGTGGCGCTTGGACATTTAGTCAGGATCTAGTGTCAAGTGTTTAAGATAAATATATTAAATGTAAAGGTTGAAACATGGCATATACGATAAACAAATATAGCGGAGCAACATTAGTAGTTGTTCAAGATGGTACAATAGACACAACAACAGATTTAACGTTTGTTGGTAAAAATTATGCTGGGTACGGTGAAATACAAAACGAAAACTTTTTGTTTTTGTTAGAAAATTTTTCCGGAACATCTCAACCACCTAAACCAGTAAGCGGACAAATATGGCACGATCAAGCCACAAATAAAATTAAATTTTATGATGGTAGTAAATTTAAAACTACAGGTGGCGCAGAAGTTGCTACTACTCAACCAACAGGTTTAACTACTGGTGATTTTTGGTGGGATTCAGGAAACAACCAACTTTACACATATAACGGAAGTAGTTTTATTTTAGTAGGTCCGCAAGGTACAGGAACAGGTTTAACACAGATGCAATCACGTACAGTTCGTGATACGCAATCTGTCAACCACAGTATTATTGCCGCAACCATCGATGACGAAGTTATTTTTACAATTAGCTCACAAGAATTTACTATTGATTCAACTGATCCTGCAAACGCAATTACTGGATTTGATGTAATCAAAAAAGGTACAACATTGGTAAACACCCAAGCGGCAACAAACGGTGTTACAACTACTAATCATTATTATTGGGGTACTTCAAGTAACGCATTAAAATTAAACGGAATTGATGCAAGTTCTTTTGTGCAAACAGTTCCAGGACAACCAACAACATTTTCAACAACAGTGCGTTTTCCAGATAGCGGAATAACTATAGGTGATCAAAATGATTTACACTTATACATTGAAAACGGTAACCAAGGTGTGGTTGCAAACGAAGTTGGTGTTAACAATGTAATAAAATTAAAAACAAGTAACGCAAACAGTACACAAATTACAAGTGCTATTGTACAATCAACAGGAATTAATCCTGGATCTACAAGCACATATACACTTGGTTCAAGCACAGCAAAATGGAGCGATGTGTGGGCTGACAATTTAAGAGGAAATGCAACATCAGCTACTGCTATTTTATACAACAGTGCATCTTATGCTGGTGATACTAGTGCTACAGCAAATACTACTGCACTAAGAGACAATTCAGGTGATATTTTTGCAAACTTTTTCAGAGGAACTGCTATTCAAGCTCAGTATGCTGATTTAGCAGAAAAATACACAACAGACAAAGAATATCCAGTAGGTACAGTAATGGCTGTTGGAGGAGAAGCAGAAACAAGAGCGGCAAAAGTAAGTGATTTTGCTATTGGAGTTATTTCAGATAAACCTGCATATTTAATGAATGCAGAATCAGATGGACACCCTATTGCTTTAAAAGGTCGTGTTCCTGTAAGAGTAACAGGTCCTGTATCTAAAGGACAGGCTGTTTACGCATGGCAGGATGGTGTTGCTTCTACTATTTCAAGTAATGGATTGGTTGGAGTTGCACTAGAGTCAAGTAATGACGACGGCGAAAAGTTAATCGAGTGTGTGTTAAAAGTATAAATATTTAAAACACGCACATAATAGGAAGTGAAGTAATGGCAGTAAACGACATTATAACATCTGCAAGATACAACAATGCTCAAGGTAGAGTTGCCGCAGTTTTAGGTAACGGTTCGGGTAATGAAGGTTACGGACAAGAAGTAACAAGCCAGCAAGTATCAAGCGGTTTAAGAGTAACTGCACAAGACATTAACAATCTTTTTACAGATCTTAATAAAATTAAAATACATCAAATCGGTGCAGTGCCAAACAGCATTGCAACAGTAGCAATTGGTGACACCATTGCAGAAGATACAAGTGACGGTGATGTTTTAAAAGGGTTTGCAGACTATGAAGATTTTATTACAGTAATTGAATCACCTGCAGAAAGATTTAAATTAGCAGTTGCACAAAGTAGTGACGATAATGCCGCAAAAATTGCCGAAAGAAGAAATCAATGGAGAGCTCCAATTGATACTGAAATTACTATGACATTTGATGATGCAGATCATAGAAGGCATTTTTTTAATGCAGGCGGGTCTTTAACCATGATAAGTGCATTAAGTAACACACCAGTTTCAGGTGATAGTGTTGCTAAAAGCCAAGACTGGGCAAATATCCTTGCAACAGCAGGCACTGTCAGTATTAATTATGATACAACTAGCACTACTGGACAAGGTACACCATCTGCGATTGGAAATTATGATTTAACTACTTCATACCAAGAAATTTACAGAAGAAGTGCAACAGGCGTTTACGGAAATAATAATTATATTATCGAAGCAAAAGCACCTGATGCAAAAACTATTGCTATTAGATTTTACTACTATGATCATAATCCTGGTGGTTACAAAATTGACGAACCAGTTCAAGGAGTTCTAAAAGCACAAGTTGGATATGTAAGAGCAAGCGGGTTGTATGTAGATGTTGCATTGCCTGCTTTTGCAATAACTAATGCCTTATAGGCAAAGTATGGAGATTAAAATATGGCAGTCGGTGATATTATCACAGCCAACAATTATAATGCAGTCCAAAATAGGGTAGAAGCTATCTTAGGAAATGGTAGCGGCACCGAAGGATATGGCGAAACTACAGCAAGTAATAATGTTGCTGTAGACGATATAATTTATGCCAATGATCTAAACGCACTATACACAGATTTTGACAAAATTTATAGACACCAAGCTAATTCATCTCCTGCAGGTTCTTTGGCGATTCCTGCTGTTGAAGATTTAATTGCATGGGACACAAGTGATAATCCTAACGGCGTACTTAAAGGATGGCAAGACTATATAGATTTTATGGCACTTGTTGAAGCAGATCCTCAAAGATTTGCACTTCATCCTACACAAAGTACTTCTAATAATAATGTAGCAACTCTAACCCGTACAGCTCAATGGAATACAAACCTAAATGGATATTACAGAGCTACGTTCACAAGTGAAGATACACGTAGACACTTTTTTAACAGTGGCGGTAGCATAACATTTGAAGTAAATCTTGTTAGTACAGCATCAGGTGGAAACATTAACAAAACTAATGACTGGGCAACAATGTTGAGTAATTCTGGTACAGTAAGTTTTAACTATAATAGTACAGCAAGTGACAACAGTGGTACAGGATCAGCAATAGGAAATTATCAACTTACAAATAGTGAACAACAACTTTACCGTAAAACAGGAAGTGGTGTTTACGCAGATAACAACTATTACATTAGGGCAAGAAATATTAGTGCTACTGTAATAGAATTCCGTATATGGATGAATGAAGCTGATACTGGTAGTACAAGCACTGCTAAAGGTGTTGTACCTATTGATGAATACGTACAAGGTAATCTTACACATCAAATAGGATTTGTACGTGCAAGTGGTGTTTATGTAGATGTAAATGCTCCTACAATCGTAAGACACAGCAATTTTGCAGGCAGTTAATACTTGACAAATCTCCTAAAAGAACATATAATATGTCTATAATATGGAGTAGTTTATGGATGAAAGACTTTCAGCCGCACTAGAACGTGCAGAATTTGTCAAAGCATTTCAAGATCAAAAAAGAATATTACTAGAAAAGTTTAAAAATGATTGTGTTTGCTATTATGCAGGCGGAACATTTTCTATTGATATTTCTCTTATAAATTATGCTTCAGCAAATAAGGATTTGACTATTATTGTGGACAGCAATAATATTCCTATAGAACTGAATGGTGATGATTTTTATGATCATATAAAAAATCAATATAATATTGCAAAAGAGTCTTACTACAAAGAATATAAAAAACTTTGTAAAAACAGAAAAGTTGAGGATTTGTTCGGTGACTAAAGGAGTTTTAGTCTTTGCACGTAATAATGAATCTATAGATTATATTAAACAAGCTAAGTTTCTCGCAAAACGTGCCAAGCAATATTTAGATTTACCTACAACACTAGTTACTGATAAAGAACTAGATGATGATACATTTGACAATATTATTGTTGAAACAAAAGAATATCAATACACTAGTAAAGGATATAATAATGGTATATCTTCAACTGTTTTAACATTTAAAAATAGTAGAAGGTCAATGTCCTATGACTTATCTCCCTACGATGAAACTATTGTACTAGATAGCGATATTTTGATTTGTGATAAAACATACCTAAATTGTTTTGAACAACAAGAAGACTTTTTATGTTATAAAGATTCTTATGATTTAGGACAATTAAGAAATTATCATGAGTTTGATAAAATTAATGACAGCAGTGTAGACTTTTATTGGGCAACTTGTTTGTTTTTTAGGAAAACAAAAACTAATAAAATATTTTTTAATTTAATAAAACACATTGAAGATCATTACAATCATTATAGATTGCTTTACAATATTCAAAGTCAAACATTTAGAAATGATTTTGCATTTAGTATTGCTATACATATTATGAACGGACATCAAAAAGGTACGTTTGCAGGTGCAATGCCAGGAAAATTATATTATACAACAGATAAAGATGTATTGTTAAACATAAAAGATGATAGTTGTATGTTTCTTTTAGAAAATCCAGACACTAATTTGTTTACACCTTTGCGTACAAAAGGTATAACAGTACATGCGATGAATAAATTTAGCTTACAGGATGTATTATGAGTAGAGGATTTTTAATTTTTGCACAGAATAATGATCAAGACGATTATGTAAAGCAAGCATACCTTTGTGCATTAAGTGGTATACACAGCGGAAATAAAAATTTTACGCTTGTAACTGATAACGAAGTACCAAAAACATACTACAATGTCTTTGATAATGTAATATATTTAGAAAAAGATAAAGCACAAGACAGTGATTGGAAAATAGAAAACAGATATAAAGCATATGAGCTTACGCCCTATGACGAAACTATTGTATTAGACAGTGATACTTTAATACTAGATAAAATTAATTGGAATAAATTTAACACAAATTTGTATTTTACACAAAATCCAATAACTTATAGAGGCGAAGATATAAATGAAACATACTATAGAAAAGCATTTATGTACAACAATTTACCTAACATTTATATGGGTATGTATTATTTCCGAAAAGATGAAAATGTTGAACAATATTTTTTAACACTTGAACTTGTTATGGAAAATTGGAAGGATTTCTATACAATATTTTGCTATCAAAACAAACCAAATCATGTTAGTGTAGATGTATGTTCTGCTATTGCTTGTTTAATAGTTGGATATAATGTACAGCAAAACACAGATGTGGTACCTTTTGTACACATGAAGCTACATGCCCAAAATTGGGTGTACACAAATGATAGTTGGCAACAAAAAGTAAATTGGTATATGAAAGATAGACTAAAAATTGGCAATTATACCCAACATGGAATATTTCATTACACTGAAAAAGATTTTTGTGATAAGATTTTAGAAAGATATAACGATGTATTGGTGTAAATTTGATAAAGCTACCGGACAAATTACAGGACTGTCAAATGTTAAGCCTGACGAAGAAAATATTTTTGAAATAGATGAAGATACATTTGTAAAATTTAGGACTAAAGCGTCTGAAAGGAAAAACTATATTGTAAAATACAGTGTAACAAAAAAAGATTATGTGCTAGTTCCTTACAAGGATGAAAAAACAGTATTTGATGTTAGAGAAATATTTGTTGAAGCAACAAGTGACAAAAATAGTCAATGTTTAATTACAAAAAATCAAAATGGTTATGTAGTGAGTATTAATGTTACAAAAGAAGATGAAATTTTATTACATCCGCATAGACTTTGTAAATTTAGTGTAACAAAAAAACACGATCCTCACTATTTGATAAGAACATTTGAAGCAACAGTAGAACAAATAACAAATAAGCACCAAGTCAGCTTTATAGATGATGATGAAAAGGAAGATGTAAGTATATACACACCTAAAATTTTTGATTCGTATGGGGTAATTAATGACAACGTATAAAATAATTGACTTTGATATCATTTATCTAAGCTATGATGAACCAAACGCAGAAGAAAATTATGCTGATTTGTTAACAAAAGTGCCTTGGGCAAAACGTGTGCATGGTGTTGAAGGTTCAGATGCGGCTCATAAAGCCTGTGCAGAAATAAGTGATACTTATAGATTTGTTACAGTTGACGGTGATAACAAAATTAATCCAAATTTCTTGAATCAAGTTATTTCTTTCCAACCTGGTGTTGATTTGTCCCGTCATGTTATTAGTTGGACTGCTGATAATTTAATTAACGGATTGCAATATGGCAATGGAGGAATTAAATGTTGGGATAAAGAAACTGTTTTACGTATGAAAACGCATGAAAACGCAGATCCTGGCAACACAGCGGCTGGTATAGACTTTTGTTGGGATTTAGAATATGTTCAAGTAAGTGAACTTATGAGTACTATTCATAATAATGCAACTCCGCATCAAGCGTGGAGAGCAGGTTTCCGTGAAGGCGTAAAAATGTGTCTAATAGAAGGTAATAAGCCTAAAGCTAAAGATTTAATACATAATCATTGGAAAAATTTAGAACGACTATATGTATGGAGTACAGTTGGTGCTGATGTCAAAAACGGAATGTGGGCAATATATGGTGCTAGAGAAGGCATGTACAAAACTATGTGTACTGATTGGGATTATGTAAATGTACGTGATTTTGAATATCTTAATAAAATTTGGAATGACGAATATAGTCAAATTACAGAAAAAATGCTTCCTTACGAAATCCAAGGCTTGGGTGAAACACTACGTTTTGATTTAGATATTCCTATTCCTGTTGTTCCTTTTGACGAACAGCAAAGTGCCTTTTACAAAACTACTTACAAAAATCCTGCCAGACCTGTGCATCATTTAATTAGTAACAAGTTAGGAAATGTAAGTCCTGCACCAATTGAGCAAAACAATGTATACGATATCGTAATGATTAGCTATAACGAAGAAAATGCTAATGAAAATTATGAAGCTCTCAAGAAAAAATTTCCAAGAGCACAGAGAATACACGGAGTAAAAGGAATACACCAAGCTCATGTAGCGGCCGCAAATCTATGCACAACTGAAATGTTTTGGATTGTTGACGGAGATGCTGTACTAGAATCTGATTTTAATTTTGATTATATTGCAAAAGATACTAAAGCTGTCCATGTGTGGAGAAGTGTTAATCCTGTAAACGGAATGCAATACGGTTATGGTGGATTGAAATTATTCCCTACTCAAATGACAAGAGATATGGACGTTAACACTCCTGATATGACAACAAGTATAAGTAACAGATTTGTAAAAATGGATGTAATTTCTAATACCACAGCATTTGATACAAGTCCTTTCAACACTTGGAAAAGTGCATTTAGAGAATGTTGCAAACTATCATCTAAAGTAATTAACAGACAAAAAAATGACGAAACAGAAGAACGTTTACATATTTGGTGTAACGTAGATTTAGGACACAAATATGGTAGTTATGCACTAGCGGGAGCAAGAGCAGGTAAAGATTATGGCGAAGCAAACAAAGATAACAAAGATGCACTCCGTAAGATAAACGATTTTGATTGGTTAATGGAAAAATTCCAGCATGACTACCCAGATGAAAAGGTACAAAAAATAGTTTCAGTAGATGCACCAGTTATACAACAACCTAAAAAAATAGAGGCCGTGCAAGCTACACGCCAAGTTGTTTTATCTGACAGAGATAATGATATTGTTGATATTTTAGATAGATTTGAAATTTTGTATGGTGAAAAACTTGCAAATATTAGACGCTTTTATAATGACGGACATATACTTGATTTGCTAAAAATTATAGGTGATGAAAATCTTCGCAAATATATAAGTGAGAAAAATTATCACAGTATGTTTAGATACTTAGAAACTAAAGGACATGATGTAGACGAATTACGTAAAGTATTTTTAGAAAAAAACTTACACAGTTTATTTAGGTTACTAGGTGAAGATTATGAAGATTTGCGTAAAAGTGTAACTGAAGAAAATTTGCACAGCATTTTTAGACTGCTAGGTGATGAGCATGAAGAATTACGCAAAGCAGTAACAGAAAAAAATATTCACAGTCTATTTAGACTGCTTGGTAATGAGTTTGAAGACCTACGCAAGGCGGTACTAGAACAAAACTTACATGCCCTATTTAGAGTAATCGGTTTAGACTACGAAGAATTACGCAAAGCAGTGACCGATGAAAACATTCACAGTATATTTAGATACTTGGGCGATAATTATTATGACCTAAGACAAGCTGTTGTTAGCAAAAATCCAAACGACATTTTTAAATTTATAAATGGCCATGACGATTTGCGTAAAATATTAGTATCTGATAATGAACATTCTTTGTATAGATTGTTAGAAAAAGATGAAACTGTTGAAAATTTAAAATCAGTTGCTTTTGACAATAATATTTGGGCATTGAAAAAATTAGAACCAAGTATCAAAGACGAAGTTTTATTAGCTATGGATAATAATTATGATAAACTTTGGAATATATTAGAAAAATATACAGAAAGCAAATTGATTAAACCATTGCGTACATTACACACTAATAATGTAGAATATGATAAAGATTGTTTAAGTAGAGGACAATTAAAAAGTAAAAAATGGTTGGTAGATAGATTAGAAAAACTAGATGAATATTTAGGCGTAGTGTTTTTATGTGCAGGTTGGTATGGCACAATAGTTCCTATGTTCCAAGAAAGAAAATTAAAGTTTCAAAAGTTTAGAAATTTTGATATTGATCCTAGCGCAATACAAATAAGCGAAATTTGGAATAAAGATTTAGTCAATGACGATTGGAAATTTAAAGGTACTGTTGCAGATATTCATGAAATAGATTATGAAAATTATGAATTCGAAACTTTAAAATCAGACGGAACATTAATAAAAATTGTAGATCAACCTCATACAATTATTAATACAAGTTGTGAACACATAAAAGACTTTGACAAATGGTATGCAAAATTACCTGTAAATAAATTAATTGTACTACAAAGTAATGATTATTTTTCAATTGCAGAACACGTAAACTGTAGTAAAGATCTACAAGAATTTAGTGAAAGTGCTCCTATGGAACGTGTGTTATATGAAGGACAATTAGAACTTGGGGAGTACAGGAGGTTTATGAAAATTGGATACAAGTAAAATGTCAATTAGAGAATTACAAAAAGAAAGTGCAAGAGCCTTAAGCACAATGGAAGCTACTAACAATAATATATACCAATTTAATAAACAGGCACATCACAATAGTCAAAATTGGTATAAAGCTGTAATAGACTGGTATGTAAATCAATACGGAGATTTGCCTAGTAAAACAGGACCAGGGAAAGATGTAACACTAGTACTAGATGATTAATTTAAAAATAATAGACGATTGCCAGTATAATAACTACATTAACGAAAAAACTATAAATGAAATCATTGGACCATATGTTAATAATATAGTTATTAAAGACGCAGTTAAACCATTTATCATTCCAATATTCATGCCTTTGTTAAGGTTTAGAACTTCTGTATGGGAAAATAATATTACAAAATTTTTACAGCAAAACAAAGAAGAAACTGATTTGCCTTATTGTAAAATTGTATTTTTTGATATACACGAAGCACATTTAGATTATATTAATGTTGTTGACAGAATTGCTACAACAATAGATAAGAAGGTGTATTTCTTTTCTAATAACAAATTACTCGACGATACGCAACATGTTAAACATGTATATTGTGATACGTTTTT